>Ga0209123_1000862_pt1 | contig 34776 bp, 27 predicted proteins | sample BarGraIncu00431A_FD_184500 | JGI IMG/M metagenome (GOLD analysis project Ga0209123, IMG submission 184500) | Arctic peat soil microbial communities from Barrow, Alaska, USA - Barrow Graham LP Incubations 004-31A (SPAdes) (version 2) | ecosystem: Environmental > Terrestrial > Soil > Wetlands >... | reverse complement strand
CCTGCTTTTGGCGATCTACTGCCAAGAAGAACACGACGAGAGAGTTAGTATTGCGCGTGTCAGAGAACTAAGAATCAAAATACGCAATGAGCTGCCAGAAATGATGGCAGAAGAAGCTGACCTAGATGGCTGCATAGCGGGAACCATTGGTGCGCCGCCATCACATGCAAGCCCTTAACCGGACACTACTGAGCTAAACTGAGACCATGGTCAATTTCAATCCCCGGCTATTCGGCGACCCTACCCCTATGTAGTTTGCCTAGATGACTGTGAAATCAGTCATTGGAACATCAAGCAGCAATCTTTTTTTCTATGCAGTTCAGCATCTCCCCAACATTTTTGAAGGAAAGCAGCTCTTTTTGACTGAAACGGATATTGAACCGACCCTCTATTGCGACGATGAGGTTCACGTGAGAAAGAGAATCCCAGCCATCGACATCATTGGCCGTCATCACCGGGGTGATTACCAAGTCATCGTCATCAAAAACTTCGCAAAAAATACTGTTTAATTTTTCCATTGTGGTCATAAAGCCTCCAGTTTAAAGTTGAAATAAGTTCAAGGTTCCAGGTTCGAAGTTCCAGTGTATAGCATTCAATATAAACTCGATCCGTCTCAGTTGTCTAGTGTCGATACATCGCCCTCGTCTAGCCCAAGATAACGGGCCTTCAGCACACGGCGCATAATCTTCCCACTCTTATTTTTAGGTATTGAATCTACCGAGATGATTTCCTGAGGAGTTGCCAGTGTGGAAGCCTTATTGGCCACATGTAGTCTTATTTTCAGCTCCAGTTCCCGGGTAAACTCGAACTGTTTGTGCAAGCTAACGAACGCTACAACTTTTTCGTAGAGCAGCTCGTCTGGCACACCGATCACACCGGACTCGGCGATTTCCTCGACTTCCAATAGCGCACTCTCCACCTCAAAGGGGCTGATCAGGTGGCCTGCAGTGTTGATGACATCGTCGCTACGCCCCATGAACCAGTAATATCCATCGGCATCGCGGTAGGCGGTATCTCCGGTGTAATACCAGCCGTTGCGGAATTTAGATTGATAGGCCGACTCTTTATTGATGAAGGTGACAAACATGGAAGGCCACCCGGCCTTCAGACAGAGGTTGCCCTGCTCGCCATCGGCGACCAATGTCCCGTCATCAGCGAGAATCGCCGGTTCAATACCGGGAAGCGGTTTCCCCATGGAACCGGGCCGGACCTCGAGGCCCGGGTGGTTCGCAATCATGATCCCGCCGGTCTCGGTTTGGAACCAGGTGTCGTAGATCTCCTTGTTCAGGACGCGTCTGGACCAATGGATCACTTCAGGGTTCAGTGGCTCCCCTACGGAGCAGATGGTACGCAGTTGGGAGAGGTCGAAGCGGCCAAAGAGTTCAGGATCTTCGCGCAGTAGCATCCTGAGTGCGGTCGGGGCGGTGTACCAGACCGTGATTTTCTCCTGTTCCAGCAAGGTGAACCACGCCTCGGCGTCATAGGTGCCTCCATACTGGATCTGGGTGACCCCATGGCTCCAGGGTCCGATGATCCCGTAGGAGGTACCGGTAACCCACCCCTGGTCGGCCGTGCACCAGAAGATGTCGTCCCCGATCAGGCCAAACACGTCAGCGGTGGTCGCGTGCTGGTGCAGGATACTGTTATGCCGGTGCAGCACCCCCTTGGGCTTGCCGGTGGAACCGGAGGTGTAATGCAGCAGAGAAGGGACATCCGGCCCGGTCAGTGGCGTCTCGAACCGCTCGGAGGCCTCCCGGGTAAGCTTCGAGTAGCTGAGTATATCCCCGGACAGGTGCTCATCCATATCCACGACAACCAGGTAACGCAGTGCCGGGAGCCGGTCCCTGATTCGGCCGATCTTTTTCAAAAAGCTCTTCTTGGTGACCAGCACCTTGGCCTGCGCGTCACCCAGGCGGTCAAGCAGAGCCTCCTCGCCGAAGTTCGCGAATAGCGTTCCGGTGATGAGTTGCAACTTGAGTGAACCAAGCACGGAAAAAAACTGTTCCGGCAGCTTGGGGAGGAAGGTGAAGAGCACGTCCCCCTGACCGAAACCGAGCGTCGCCAGGGCATTGGCAAAGCGGCTGCTCTCGGCGTCCAGATCGGCAAAGCTGTAATCGCATCGAGCGCCCTGTGCCGGGACCCAGCGCATGGCGACCTTGTCCCCCCTGCCCTGGTCGCATTGCTGTCGTGTGCATATATGCCCGATGTTGTACTGATTGTTTGTTGTAGGAGCTTCGACGCATCCCATAATACCCTCCAAGTGTCAAAATTGGTTATTTCTTGATCCTAATCAAGCGCCGAATGGCCTCTTTATGCAGGCTTTTGCTTCATGCCTCTCATTTAATAACACTGGGAGCACCCTCTTCAATTGACTTATGTTTGAAAACAGTTGAACCATAACGCTTGAGAATAATAGCAGATACTACTTTCGCTCCGCTACTGTTTACGTGGTTGCCGTCATAATAATCCTTTGAAGGCAAGTTCAAGGTACTCAAATCGCAATACGTTACACTCGGGTACTCCCGCATCAGCTCAGAAAGGATGAGTCGGTTATCACTTAGAGCCGCCGCAGGGATGAGTCCATGATAGGCGCTGGTCACCGGAGTATCGACTAGAACCAGCGCTATACCGCGCTGGCTGCATAATTCGGCTATTTTTTTCAGATAACCGACCATGAACGGCGAGGTTGCGGCATAGCGCCCGTTCTCCAAGAAGTGCCCCTTGCCTCTCCTGGCCACCTTGTCTGGATCGATAAAGGTTCCGCTCAGCCCTTGGTAACTCGCGTTGAACGGAAAATCCGCTCGGCTAAACTTGTGGCGCCCCAGCAGGTATTTCACAAATATGGGATTTTGAAACAGCCGGAAAGGAACGCCGTACTCTGCCTGCAGGTACGACACGACATAAGACAGTCTGAATGCTGCAAGACTGCGGCGAGTCGGGCTGTCGATGATCCTGATATAGTCTTTTAAATGGTTGGTCCGGTCTCTCTGAAAGCTCAGGTCGTGGTTCATGATGTTGTGCGGCGAATAGCCGAGCAGCACGGCCGTTACCTGCGGGTTGCATTGCAAAAAGTACTTCAACTTGTAGTAGGTGAAAAAATAGCTTTCCGCGCTGCGCGAGATATTCACGGCTCCGGGCAAAAGATCGGGATTAAGCGCGCTTTGGGTGTGGGAGTCACCCGCGGACACCAGAGTGATTTCTGGACCCATCTTGAAGGCCGACGAAGCCAAAGCAGCCTTGTCGGCATGCAGGGACCAGGTGCAAAGCGGAAACAGTAGCAGTCCCAACCCAGTCAGAAAGAGAAGTATTTTCCCGCAAAGACGCCGCATCCCCGTCCGGTTCAACCTAGAATTTGTAATAGATGAAGGAACCATTGTCGAACATACCGCCAAATACAATGGTTAGCATAAGGGCATAATATGCCGTCCAGCGCAAAGCGGTCGGCATTCCCGCCAGATGTTCTGGGAGGTCGATTTTTTTGGTCCTGCGCAGGTACCACCCCAGTACCGCCATGAACAAAAGGAGCAGAAGCGCCAGATAAAAGTCCCAAACTGACTCACCAAGGAGGAGATTCCGCTGCACGAAATCACCCAGGGAAGCGGAGGGAACGGCGGGCAAGGTCCAGAGATGCGTCACAACATACCAGCCGTTCTCAAAGGTCCCGGCCCGAAAAAATATCCATGCGAAGCAGGTGAGGGCAAACGTCGTGGAAATTTGCCAGGCAATTAGCCAGGCACTTTTCTCTATGCCCAGGCGCCGGTATATTTTTTTCTGAAACGGCTTCCAGAAAATGGCACAAGCCATGTAAATCCCATGGAGGCACCCCCAGACAATATAGCCCCACTCTGCCCCGTGCCACAGGCCCGAGATGGCAAAGGTCACCAGAAGCGCCAGCGCTGATCCCAGGTTCCCCAGTTCCCGCCAACGCATCTGTAGCGGCCTGAAAAGATAGTTCAGCACCCATCGGGAAAAGGTCATGTGCCAGCGGCGCCAGAAATCACTCACGGAAGTGGCGAGGTAAGGGGAGTTGAAGTTTGCCGAGAGGCGAATGTTGAAAAGCCGCGCAGAGCCAATCGCCATATCGGTGTACCCGGAGAAGTCGAAGTAGAGTTGAAAGGCAAAAAAGAGCGTCGCCATCACGAGGCTGATTCCGGCATACCCGTGAGGGTTCTCGTAGGCGGCATCGACAAACAGGGCCAGCCGGTCGGCGACAACCACCTTTTTGAACACACCCCAGAAAAACAGGATGGTACCTGAGCGGATGTTGTCGTAGTCGAAACGATACGGCTCGCGGAACTGCGCGGCGAGATCACCGCAGCGCTCGATCGGCCCTTGGAGGAGTTTCGGGAAGAACGCGAGTGAAAGGGCGAAGAGTGTGGCATCCCTTTCCGGACTTTCAACCTCCAGATAGACGTCGATCAGATAACCGATGGCCTGGAACACGAAGAAGGAAACCCCGATAGAAACCAGAAGCGGAGGCTCGGGGAGGTTTTTGAGCGAAGGCAGCACGCCGGCCGCCACTGAGAGGCTTTTCGCCAGGAACGGCAGATATTTCATGGCTATCAAAATGGCGAGGTTCCCGACGACCCCTAAGCCAAGCAGCAATCCCTTGCCCCGTTCGCCGGCACTGTTTCCCATGACCATGCCGCACCCGTAGCTGAGCGCAGTAACAAGCAGCAGCACCCCCAGGAGATACCACGCTCCCGCGCCGGCATAGAAACCATAGCTGGCAAGCAACATCCCCTGCGCTCCTAACCTCCCCTTGGTCAGGTGAAAGGCGAAAAACAGGACAGGCAAAAAGACCAGATAGTCAAGTGAGGTAAAGGACACAGCTGTTCCTTACGACTGGTTAGTGAGCCGGCAGGGCTTCATGCCAGTTCATCATAATAGCTTAAAAGTTTGGTTCCCAAAGCGTCCCAGCTGTATTTTTCTTCCGCCAGCAGACGCGCATTTTTGCCCAGGTGCCGGCGCAATTCGCTTTGTTCCAAAAGCGACACCACCGCTTGGGCAAAATCAGCAGCGCTATCTGCAATCAGAATCTGCTTGCCATGGAGGCACTCTATCCCTTCGCACCCAAGGCTGGTGGAGACCACGGCCTTGCCCATGGCAAACCCCTCCAGCACCTTGAGCCGGGTACCACCGCCGACCTTCAGGGGCACAACGCATACTGCGGAGTTCTCCACAAACGGCCTCACGTCCGGGACGGTGCCCGTCACCACGACACCGGTTTCCCGCGTCCTGACGCGGCTTATCAGGGAGGGCGAGGGGTCCTTGCCGACGATCGTCAGGGTGACGTCCGGGTGACTCCTGCGAATGAGGGGAAGGATGTCGTCCAGAAAGAAATCAACCCCGCCGACATTTGGCTTCCAGTCCATGGACCCGACAAAAACCAGAGAGTTGCCCTTCTCAGGCTTAAGGCAAGGCCGGAAAAAGTCTATGTCCACCCCGTTCTCGAGAACTTTCACCTTATTCGCGCCAAAGGAACCAAAAGTGTCCCGATCCTCCCCGGATACCGCGAGGACCAGATCGCTTTTCTGCACGGTATCCATCTCGAAGCGTTCAAGTCTTCGATAATTCCATTTGAGGACCGCACATTTAAAATAATTTGATTCGGCGCCGGAATACTGGGCGGCTATCTGCGATTCCACGTTGTGAGCATCGAGCACGAATTTAGAGCGGCCGCGCGGAATCATCGTAGCCATGTGCAAATGCTCGCAATGCACTATGGCGAATTCCCCCGAGTCCAGTGCCTGAAGGGTGCTCCGCATTTCAGAGCCGTAATACTTGGCGATATTCAGCGGCAATCCGCGGGATAACGCCCTGAGCGCAGTCGAGGAATTCAGGCTGCGATCGATCTGGGGGAAATAAACGGGAACCACGTTGATGCCGAGTTCACGGAAATGAGCAAAATAACCTTCCTCTTCCTTTTTCCCGTAGTAAGACACCAGCGTGACGTCATGCGCCTTGGCCAGGCTGCGCAACAGGTGATAGGCACGGATCTTGGCCCCGGTATTAAGAGGCCAGCACAAGCGGGCTGCTACCACTAATATTTTCACTGTTTATCACCTTCTTCCTTGCTTGATATTGATGGCTGCACTTAGTGGCCGGTCGGCCGGACCGGCACCGCACCGATGTCAGCGCCCAGGTGGCCAGCGCCCTTGAGTGCGGGGTTGGTCGGCGTGAATGCCGACCTGCCGGCCCCCAGGACATTTGCGGGGGTACGTAGCGTCGGGGTCACCCGCTTGGTCCCTTCGAAGTTCCAGCCGTTGATGGTAACGGCCTCGCGCGCCACGTCCCGTACCGTGCCTGCACCGGCGAAATACCGCTTCACCGTCCAGCCCCGGTCACGGAACAACGGGTTAGCCTTCACGTCGTGCGCTCCGGCGTTGAGGTCACCGAGAACCCGCTGATCCCCCCACCATTTGACGTAGTAGGTGCCGGATCCCTGGAGATACCCCAACTGCCCCGCCAGAGGGTGTCCCGGCTTGTAGACCGCCGGCACCCACCCCGCGCCGGCGCCGCAATCCCAAAATGCGTTGTAATCCAAGTTGAAATGCGTCAGAAAGCCCCGGCGTGGCGCCCCCCCGACAAAAGCGATTCCAGCCCAGCCTATGGCGTCGGGTTTTACAATCAAATTATTGTAGACGTCACCAAGATTATCTGGGCTCGCACTTGATTCACCCACGTTGATAAGATTGGTGTCGACGACGGTGTTATTGGTGCAGGTAAGCTGGCCGGCCCCTGCACCCCAGGCAGTTACCAGCACCCCCGCCTTATTGATGGCGATGCAATTCCTGACGCTGGTCGGGAGGGCGCCGGAGCTGGCGTTGAAGGTACAGTCCCCCGGATCCGATCCGACGAAGCCGTCACCATCGAAAAGGCAGCCGTCGACTATCGGCGCATTGATATAGTGCTGGTTATCGTTACTGCGCAGCAACACGCTATCCCTGACGACCGTCGTGGTGACCGACCTTTCTGTCGAGATGGCCGTATTGAATATTTTGTCGGCCATGACAAACCAGTTGCGCAGGGAAACCCCCGTAGCCGCTGCTATCCAGGTGGTGTCGACATTGTACAGCGGCACAGAGGAAATGACGTAGTCGGGTGAAAAAACGGCTATGGTCCTGTTGTTGGCGCTGGTGTAGGCGGTGATATTGGTCATTGACCTGGCGCCGGTGGTGTTCAGGCTGCTGCCGCTCAGCTGCAACAGGTATTTGCCCACATGCCGAGAGATATCCCTGAAGTCCACCTTGTCGAAGGTTACGACATTGGCTCCGTTGTCTACCGCGATATTAACCTCGCCACAATCAAGGAACAGTACGTTGGCGAGCCTGGATCGGGCGCCGCGAACGAACATGAAGTGATACAAGGCCTTGTTCTTGTCATCACCCAAGCGCAGGAATTTCGTGTAATTGAAATCCAGGTCGGCATAGAAAGTCCCGGCACCGTCCCCGGAAACCACGACCGACACGCCGCCACGAGTCCCGGCCTGGACTGTGAAAGGGTTACGCCAGGAAGTGGCGCTCGATTTAAGCACCGCCTGCCCAGAACCGGCCGCACCGGAGCGAAATCTGTACAGGGATCCCGGTCCGGCGTCAAGCGTCAGCGTCCCGCCCCCCGCTCCGTTAAAGGTGCAGCCGCGTCCAACGACAACATCGCCGCGCGCCACCAGGGCGCCAGTCACCAGCAGTTGGGACGCGCCTTCCAGCGTGATGGCGGCGGACCCCGTTCCGGCGTCACTGCCGACGGTGACGGCACCGCCGGCCGTAACGACATGGTCTCTGGCTATTTTCACCGTGTCGCCTGCGCCAGGCACGCCCGCCCCGCCCCAGGTCGCCGCAGTTGACCAACTGCCGGACTGCGACGACAGGTAGGCGGCGCCCCACGCCGGGTAGCTGCAGAGGCTAAACAGCATGACAATCAGCATTCTTGACATCTTCACCCTCGATTCTGCAGCGCCCGGTGGCTGCGCCCTTCCCACTCCCGTTCGCCTGAACGCGCTCCCCCCTTCCGGTTGGCCACCTCAAAGGATCACGACTCGTTTCGGCCCGCCAGCAGCCGCAGCAGGTATTGACCGTAGCCGTTCTTGGCCATGGGAGCAGCCAGCCGGCCCAGTTGCTGGCTGTCGATCCAACCGTTACGCCAGGCGACCTCTTCGGGACAGGCGACTTTCAGCCCTTGGCGTTTTTCCAGGGTGGCCACAAACTGGCCAGCATCGAGCAGACTTTCATAGGTGCCGGTGTCAAGCCAGGCGTAACCGCGCCCCATTATCTGCACCGAAAGTTGGCCCTGGTCGAGATAGAGCCGGTTCAGGTCAGTGATTTCCAGCTCGCCGCGCGCCGAAGGTTTCAAGCTTTTGACCAGCTCAACAACCTGGCGGTCGTAGAAATAAAGCCCGGTTACCGCGTAACTGGACCGAGGATGGAGCGGTTTCTCCTCCAGGGAGATGACCTGGTAAGAGGCATCGAATTCGGCGACGCCGTAGCGTTCGGGGTCCTGCACGTGGTAGGCAAAGACGCTGGCACCCTGCTCCCGGCCGCAGGCGTTGGCAAGCAGTTGGGGAAGATCGTTGCCATAGAAGATGTTATCCCCAAGTACCAGCGCGCAGCGGTCTTCCCCGATGAACTGCTCACCGATGATGAAGGCCTGCGCCAGGCCGTCCGGGCTGGACTGCACGGCGTACTGCAGGCTGATCCCCCAGCTGCTGCCGTCACCAAGCAACTGCTCGAAGCGAGGCGTGTCCTGCGGGGTGGAAATGACCAGTATCTCCCGAATCCCGGCCAGCATGAGCGTGCTGAGCGGATAGTAGACCATCGGTTTGTCAAAGACAGGCAGCAGCTGTTTTGAGACGGCTAAGGTAGCCGGATGCAAACGCGAGCCTGTACCTCCCGCGAGAATGATCCCCTTGATCCCCTTGATTGCCATTTTTGCCACTCCTTCGAAATTAACCTAGTGCACCTCCGGCCTCCTGCGCAGCAGCCGCCCGTCAGGAGGCCACCTTAGGCAACCTTCTGGGAATCCAGCCTGTTTCTGACGACTTTGGCAGGGTTGCCCACCGCGACGCAGTAATCGCCAACATCTTTGGTCACCACGCTTCCCGCACCGATGACGCATTTTTTGCCGATATTCGCCATGATGACGCAATTGTTCCCGATCCAGGCATCCTCACCGATCAGGATCTTTTTTGCGGAACTCCCCTGCAGGCGCATCGGGATGTCGATACTGTCGAAGTTGTGAGTCTTCCCGCCGCTTATTACCGAGACGTTGCTGCCGATCATCACGTCGCGCGCGATGGCCGACTGGCTGATGATGCATTTGGCCCCTATATACACATGGTCGCCTATTTCGACGTCGGCCTCGGGGAAAAACGTTCCGAAGGTTATTTCGCTGTCGATGCTGCAGCTCTTCAAGGTACAGAGATAAAAACCCCTCCTGACAAAGCAGCCGATGACACCCGGGAACAGGCTGACCAATTGCGAGGTATCCGCAAAGGCCTTGCGCTTGCCGAGCAGCAGCACCTCGAGAAAGTAAAGAATCCAAATCGGAAGCATGACGGCGACGACAAGATAAGAAATCAGTGACTTGGCAAACCTTCTCATAAGTATTCTCCCTGCCGATCCGAGCCTGAGGGTTACACCGGCGCCGAGCCCCCCGGATACTCAGCCCCGCTTTAGGACTACCTGCTCATAGACCGACTCATACTTTCTTACCATGTCGTCGGCGTCGCACTCCCTGAGCGCGAGCTCTCTTCCGGCTGCAGCCAGCCGCCCCGCGAGGAGATCATCGTCTAACAGGGCGAGCAGCCCCTCGGCAAGCTTGCCCGGGTTGCCATGTTCCACGAGCAGGCCGTTTTCTCGGTGCTTGACCAGAGCATTGATCCCCCTGACATCGGTTGCCACAACCGGCTTGCCGGCAGCCCACGCCTCCAAAACGGAAAGCGGCATCCCTTCGTAGCGGGAGGGCAGGCAGTAAACGTCGAAAACCGACATCAATTCATGGGCGTCGAGCCGGTGACCGAGGAAACGGGTGTTGCCTGCAATGCCTAAGGTATCGGAAAGCTGGACCAGTTCATCACGGCAGGCCCCCTCCCCCGCCAGCACCAGATGATAATTCTGATGCCCAGGTTGCCCCAGAAGCAGGGCAAAGGCCTGCAGCAAGTCGGCATGACACTTCTCCGGCCGCAGGTTGGCGACAATTCCGATTACCTTGTCTGCCGGTGCGAAACCAAGTTCCCGCCGTTTCCCCTCCCGTCCCTGGAATGAGGAGATTGCCTTCACGTTGACGCCGTTATAGACCGTGAACACCTTGGCGGGGCTGATTTTGACGGTATCGAGGAAATATCGGGACACGGCGTCCGTGATCCCGAGAATCGCATCGGTAAACCGGAACAGGGGCCTGGCGAGGTTGACCAAGGCAGGCGCATAAATCTCCAGGTTCGGAGGGTTATGCTCCGTATGTATCCAGCGCAGGCGCGGGTTGGTCAAACGGCAAAGGACGGTATGCAGCAGCGGGCCTATGTAATTGGTGTGCACGATATCGATTTCATTATCGCGGATTATCCTGTTGAACTTGGAGACTCTCCGGGCAAATGACAAGCCTTTGGTCAGGGACGACGAGCGTGGGGAGTCGCCTTCCATCAAGGTGAACAGCTCTCGACCGCTTCTTTTAAGTTCAGGCTCAAAAGAGCCCGCCTGGTAAGAGCAGACATAGGTTTCAAAGCGAGCCGGATCGAGCAACCGGCAAAGGTCGAGAACCAGCCTCTCCGCTCCTCCGGTCCCGAAACACGGGACAAAATAGAGTACCCTTATTTTCCTCATAATCTATTCCCCGTTTGGTCTTGGGCTACTTGGCATCGAGAGCGAGCAGGGCGGCGGTGATCTGGGAGCGGTCCTGCTCGAACTGCTCGGGATTGGGGTCGCGATCGCGGTCGACCCCGGCTTTGAGGAACATCAGCTCCTCAAAGAGTTTTTTTCCCTGCAGCGCCCCCCCCGGCAGCTCCGCGACTTTTCTTTGCAGCGTGCTCAGGTAGCGATAATCGTTGAGCCCCGGCAGTATTTGGCCGAGGAAGTTTACCGAGGGGACCATGGTCTGGTCGGCATCGGTGTTGTACCAGCAGTAATCATCCTCGCGGCAATCGAGGGCGTAATAAGGATCTCCCACCGCCACGTTGAAATGCCAGACCAGCCGCAGCGTCAACCGGTGCTTGAGAACCAGCATTTTCATGTAGCGCCCGAATTTCCAGCGAGTCGCACCGTTATAGTAAGCGAACGTGTTGCCGGCCTCCTCGATGAGCTGCAGACTCTTTTCGTCGTGGTTAGCAAGCGTGGGCATGAGAAGCGCCTTGACTAGCTCCACATGCGAATTTTTCGGGTCGTCCCCCTCAAGGGAAGTCGCCCCCATGAAGGTGGTAAGCTTCAGTCCCTGCGCGGCCTGACGGTGTGCCCAGGCATTGAGGGCAGCCCCCCTGACGGCCTCTCCCAGCGGTTCGTCGCAGAGATTCCAGGCGACCGGCAACCAGTTGTTGGCCAGCGCGTGTTCATCCACCGCCCGGTAGACGGCGGTCAAAAAGGAGACCGCATCGGGGAATCCTGCACTTCTGGCAGCGTTAAGGTCTGCCCCGTTATTGTCGCCGTAGTTCCGGTAGCCGAGGGTGCTGACGCCGTAGGAGCTCACCACCCTGCTGAAGCCCTTAGACCGGATCAGCGCCATTTCCTTGTCTGCCAGGGCCGTGTCGAGGATGATCTTCCCCCCCTTTCCGGTGAACTTCAGGTGGGGCACGCCGGAGAAACTGGTGCAGCCGGCCTGCTTGATGACGTCCAGTGACTTGGCAAAGCTCTGCCAGAACCACTGGTCCGCTTTAGGGTCCTTTACCGGCCAGGGCATGTCGATGTTGGCACCGAAAGGACCGACGGCCAGATCGGTAATGGGATCAAGGGTGAAAGGAAGCACCGTGACGGTCACCGGGAAGGAGCGCGGCTTCCCCAGATGCGGCATCACGGTCACCTGCGCCCGATACGCCCCCGGATGCACTCCGGCTGGGGTCTTCACCCGCAGCCAGAAAGTCCTGGTGACCCCGGGTGCCGCCGGCGCCGGCAGTGGATGCCAGTAGCGCGGGGAGACGGAATAGACCGAACCTTCCATGGTCACGCGGTTGATCCGGTAATCGAGCCAACCAGGATTGAGCACCGCGGCGGGAAGCGGCGGAACCGGAACGGGACTTTTCCCCTGGTAGGCGAGGTCGCTTATTTTCAGTGAGATTTCCCCCGGGTCGCCGGAGGGTTGCAGACTGAAGGTGAGCGCCCCTTCCTCGCCCTGCGCTACGGAGAGAGCGAGCCCCTGGGAGGAAATCCCCTCCCCCGCCGTTGGACCGTCAAAGGCATTCACCGTCTTCATGAAATTGCGGGCGAAGAGCGCGTAATCTTCGGCCGGTGCCGCCGAGCCGGTCCTTTTGGGGAGCACCTGATTGAAATAATCATTGAACTGGGCCCGGCGGCGCGAGGTCACCCAGGACCAGAACTGGTCCCCCCGGGCGCGTTCCAGGGACGGGTAGATCACCAGGCTGGAAAGGGCGATAGCAAAGCCCTGCCCCTCGAACTTTAGGTCGAGCCTGCTGTCCCTGACCTCAACGTCGAACTCCTTAACCTGGAACATCCGCTGGACGTAGTCGTTGAAGGTATTGATTCCCGGCAGGTCCTCGTGATGTGCATTGCGGAAATACCTGTTTTTGAACTCCTTGAAGTCCATTTTCTCGTCAACCACGAGGGAGCCGTTGGCTGTGACGCGGCGCCGGTCGTAAACTTGGGGCTCGCCCCAGTACCCCCCCGGGGAGTCGATATTCATGAGGACACGGTACCTGCCGTTGGGAAGGTCTACCCTGAAGGAACCGCCGCGAGGACAGATGAAGTCCTGGAAGAGGGCATCCGGCTGCAGAGCGTTGAAGCTGCGCCATAGGTCGGCCTTTTCCCAGCCAAAGCCGCGCTCCGGCTCATACGGCATGGAAGCGGTGACCTGCTGGAACCCCTCCATGACCGGCGAGTCCATGGGCCCGAAATCATAGGCGAGCAGTCCCTTGAAGCTGGCCTTAGCGCTATCGAGCCGCTCCAGACGGAAAGCATCGAAGAAAAGCTCTCCGCCCTTGGGAGTCAGAAACATACTGGTGATGGCACTCTTAAGTAGGGAGCGGCCAGGGCGGGATTTCTCGCCGACATAGATGCTGGTCGGGATGGTGATGGTGCTGCGGCCCGGGGGTGCGACGGTATCGTAGTTGACACGGGACCAGTATCCTCGGGTCAGAGTGTCTCGGATTTCCACCAGCAGCGGCACCGGGGTATCGGATGGGTTGAAGACATCGAAACGAAATTCATCGTAGCCCGACCAGTCCTGGGGCTTATTCAGGGAGAAGGCCTGCTTGGCGGCAAGGGCGAAACGACCTCGGGAAGCATGGCTCTGGAGAACGGTCCCCCCGGTAAAGGGATCCGTCTTGCCATTCTCGAAATCGGCTATGACCTTGACCGGCGGCAGCGCGGACGGCGCGGCCTGCCTAGCCTCCTCGATCGCGTGTCCGCAGGCCCTGCAGGTCGTATTCCCCGGCGCAGCGTGAAAACCGCATTCCGGGCAGGTGACTCCCCCGGCGGCAAATGCCCCGGGTTCGGCGAACGGCCGCTCCTCGCTGCCGAGCACCGGTTCCGGGGTCAGCGCCACCTCGGGGCCGACTTTCACCAGGGAAGCGTCGTCGATCCAGAGCCAGCCGCCGCCAAGAAGCCCCACCAGAAGCTGGAAATTATCAATCGGCTTATCTATCTGGAACACATAGGTTATCGGAGTCCAGCCAAAGGTCCCGGTCTTTTTCAAAATGGGGAACTTGCCGTCGAAACCGACGGAGAAGTCCATGGGATTTCTCCAGGGACCGGGACCGACACTGAGCCCCCGGACAAAGGCCTTTACCCGGTAGCGGCCGGGCTGCAGTTTGATTCGCTGGGATTGCAGCCGGACCTTTCCCTCCTTGTCGCCCACCAGTTCGTAAGAATACTTCCCGGTACGGGCGACAGTCCCCATTGCCAGTCGGCCCGGAGTTTCGTAGACCCAGCCGGCCCAGTCCGGGAAAACATGGCCGAACTGGTCCGGCGACTGGGTAGTCTCAAAGGAAGGGTCCTTGAAGAGGTTGGTTTCCTGGGGTGAATCAGCCCCCCCTATGCAGGAGAAGCATACCAAAAACACCAAAAAGGCAGCAGAACCGGCGGTTATTTTTTTTAACATCTGGCATTCCTCTCAAAGGACAAAAGCGCTCCCGTTATCCGGCAGGTCGCCAGGTGATTCAGCGCTCCGGCCACCTCACCCGGCCCTTTACAGCATCAGGGGGAATACGCGTGCGGGGTTTCCGATCACCAGGGAATTGGGAGGAACCTTCTGCGTCACGACACTGCCGCTGGCGACGACCGAATTTTTCCCGATAACCACACCCTTCATGATGGAACACTTAGCACCGATCCAAACGTTGTCTTCCAAGATAATCGGTTTGCTGCTCTCTCGGGGGGCCACAGCATGCCGCTCGGCAGGATTGGTGGAATGCCCGTCATAGGAGAATATGGTTACATTGTTGGATATCATGACGTCATTTCCGATGGTCACGTCACACCCCACCGAAATGCTCAGGGCATACCCCAGGTAGGAGTGGTTGCCGACCCTGAGGGTAGGCGCGTCGAACACCTTGGCCCCGGAGAGTGTCGTTGTACCGTGAAGCGAGCAGTTGTCTCCGAAAATGATTTTGATGTTACCATAGATAAGGGGTATCCCGCCGATAACCTTGAGGTTCTTGCCAAACGACTGGCAGCGGGTCTTGAACATCGGGATGTAGTACAGGTTCTGGGACAACCAGTGCCAGCCAAGTTTGCCTGCCTGCCTTTGGGCATAAAGAAATTTATACAAGAGCGGTATGACCGGCATCTCGATGGTTTGGGCGGATTTCAAGAAAATATAGAGTTTGTCGTAAAAGGGGGTTTCCCTTCTCCTGATTTTCAATGCCAAAGTATCAAGGTTCATCGGCGGTCACCTCGATTTTCCCAATTTTTAAGGATGCCGTTAAAGAGATGGAACAAATCGTCCACCCTCTTGGCCGAGCCGAAAGATGACTCAACCCGCCGCTTCCCCATGCCCCCCATGACAACCCTCCTTTTTTCATCGAGTATCAGGGTTTCGAGGGCGCCGGCGAGGGCCTCAGGATTGCAGGATTCCACCAGAAGGCCGGTTTCCGCGTCGATGACAACCTCGGGAATGCCCCCCACGTCGGTAGCGACTACGGGTTTGCCGAACATCATCGCCTCAAGCGCGACATTAGGCATCCCTTCGGAGAGTGAGGGCATACAGAGGATGTCGCAGCAATGGTAATAAGGAGAAACATCGTCCTGAAACCCCGCCAGAATGACTGCCTCCTGAAGTCCCATCCGGCGCAGGTCGCCTTCGATGGCTAGGCGCTCCACTCCGTCTCCGACGAGCACAGCTTTGACCTGCGGGAACTTGCCAGCGAGCAGCGCCATCGCCTTGACAAAATAGCGCACGCCCTTTTCCGGACTGAACCTACCTATGACGGCGATAACAATAGCGTCTTTTCCGATCCCAAGCTCTGCCCTTTTATCGGGAAATGGTCTCGACGTATCGACGAACTGGGCAGCATTGGTTATTACTGTGGTCTTTTTTTCGGCACGTTTCCCCAGTTTAAGACGGTTTTTCAGAGACTCCGATACCGGCACAATTCGGTCGGCAAAGCGTATCAGAATCTTTTCCAGCAGGTTGTACAACAGCATTTTCTTATTTTCGGAAGTCCATCCGTGCACGAATGCAACCCAGGGGATGCGGCAGGTCCTGCTTACCACAAGGCAGACGACATGCGCTTTGTAGCCATGGGATTCCAGGATCTGTATGTCATTTTCCCGCACCAGCCGGACGGCGGAGGAGATGCAGGTGGGATCGTAAGCGTGGGCCTGCCTGAGCACCTCGAACCGCACCCCTTCAGCCATGACCGCGTCCCTGAATTGCCATTTGCCCTCCGGACCGCGCCAGAAACCGGCCACGATCAGTTCGGACAGGTTTTTCGCGCCGTTGGAGAAAAATTGGAGCAGCTGCTTGCCGGGCCCCCCGATGGGGTAGGTATCAATCATAATCAGTAATCGTTTTTTCATAGCACCTTGGTTGTGATTGAAGCAATGAGTCAGAGGCCAAATACGAAGCGCCCGAAGGGGATCTTGCGTGCCATCGCGGCAATAGGATGGCCGGCACCGACTCTTGACACGATGCCCCGCAAGGAAAAGACCAGCGCCACGGTGAAAAGCAGCGCGCCGGCGGTCAAAAAACAGATGTCGTTCGGGATGAATTTCAAAAAACATCCCACGAGGACAAAGAGTAGCGTGGTAAAAACAAGCCTGCGCTCCCGCAGCCCCCAGGAAAATCCGGTCAGGTGCGCGGCAATCATATTAACGACTATACCGTGAATCAGGTTATGAATGGCAAAGGCATACCCGGCACCCACCACCCCGAAAAGAGGTACTAGCACCACGCAAAGCCCCAAATGCACGACGTTCGCCTCTGTCTGGCCGATGTATATCCAGCGGACCGACCCTTTGGCGCGAGTAGTCATGCCGATCGGGAAGTTGATCACCTGCCCGAACACCCCGGCTACAAACCACGGCAGCAGCGCCGCACCGGGCAGGAACTTGGCGCTGTAGAAGAGGTGCATGAGCCAGGGCGCAAAGACAATGGTGCCGATCAGGCCCGGCAGGGCGAGCAGGACGCCGATCTCCAGCTGTTCATTGACCAGCCGGTTCAGCTGAGCATTGTCGTGGGAGACGGCGGTAAGGCGAGGATAGAAATCGATGCACATCGCATTGATTATGAACCCCGCGAACATGCCGGAGATGCTCCAGGCGGCCTGGTAGATGCCGTTGGAATCAAGGCCAAGGTTGCGAACAATGATCACGCGCAGGACCAGACCGACGATGGTGGCGAGCAGCCCTCCATACATGAAGGCCACCCCGAGATTCACCAGGCGCTTTGAGATCTCCAGGGTCTCCAGCCAGCTCTGATCGATTCTCACGGTTTTAATGCGACGGGCCATGCGCCAGGTGAACCCGAGGTTGACGGCTGCTGTGGCAATCAGCACGGGAACGATGCCCTGAGAACCAAGCCAGGCGTACAGAGCCACTGCGATGAGGGTCCCGGCAAGGGCTCCGAGCACGTTCAGGCGCGCAAAGTCACCGATACGGCGCGTACCCTGGAGCAGTGCGCTCTGGCCGCCGGATACCTGACCGAAGGTCAGGGTGACACCGAGGACGGCGATCTCCAGAGCGTGCGCACCCGAGTTGAACACCCATAAACTGAGTGGATACGATAATGCCGCGGTGAGCAGCCAACTGAGCACTCCCGTGACCAGACAGGCACGCCGCAGCGTCGTGATCGCACGGGAGATACGCTCCTCATCTCCGGTGCCGTGAGCTTCGGCGATTTCACGGACCCCACTATTGCCGAGACCGAGACCGGCCAGGGTGCCGACCAGCTCCGTGGCGGAAACGTAAAGACCGACCAATCCGACGCCGGATGGACCGAGCAGCACGGCCACGAGCTTCATCTTCACCATGCTGATGAGGTAATTGGCTCCCTGGGCACCGCCGATAATGGAAGACGACTTTAGAATCTGGCCGTAACTGCTTTTTTTGGTAGCGTCTAAACAACTCATCTTGATGGGCCTCTTCCGGCATGCTCAAACAGGGAACGTTTTCTACGACCAGGACGAAAAACGCTAAGGCCTGATGCTCTCAGATGAGATGCTTTTTACGACTGAGTCATATTTCACGATCATATCTGCGATATAGGAAGCTACCAGTGAGGTGATCTCCCCCCTGGTATATTCAAGTACCTTCTCGCATTGTTTGAAATAAGTACTGTGGCAGGGGTGATACATGTCGATGATGGAATCCTGCATGTTAAAGCCGTTCATAAGTTTTGTGTTCTTGGGATCATAATTAATGGTAACTGTAGGTACGCCTTCAGTCAGGGCAAGTATGCAGGAGTGCAACCTCATGCCGATCATCAAATCACAGCCTGAAATAACCTTTTTGACTTTGGATAGATCGTCCGAACACGGCTCGATTCTGAAATTCGATATTTCAGATTTGCTGAGTATGTACTTGATAGAGGCTAAATCCGAATCGCCCTCTATGTCGCGAAAGGGAATGAAAACGATTTCGCAGTCGTGTCTTTTTTGAAGTTCCTGCAAAAGTTTGCCGAACTCCACGGCGAACTTGCCATATATCTCAATTTGACGGGCCTTGCTGATGGTGCTCGACGACCAGGCACTGGGCCAATCCCGGAGCGAAACCGCGATCTTGAAATCGCGGCTGTTTTTTACCGTATCGGAACAGGGCAGTGCGAAGGCAACATCCGTGGTGAATTGCAATCTTTTGGCAGCGCAAATCGCAGCGAGCGCCTGGCAGCTCGCGCTATCGCGGGTAATGACTCCGTCGCAGTGGTCGACCATGAACCTGGTGATCTTTTTCCCGAGCGCCGTTTTAAGACTCCCGACACCGATCCCCAGAATGAGCACCTTTTTCCCGAAAGCTTTAGCGATGAGGAATTTTTCCAGGATGGAAATCAGGGGGGACAAGCCGAAATCGTCCCTGATCAGCTCCCCTCCACCGATAATGAGGACATCGGACCTAATAATTTTGGCAAACAAGTCGACAACTTTAAGCTTCAGAAAAAGACCAAGCCAATGTCTATAAATTGAAATCGACAGATCTAACACAGTTTCTGTCGCATAACGCGACATGAAATATCCCTCACCAACGAAAACAGTAAATTCCGCCTGGCTATCACTTTTGGAAATGAGTGTCATCAAGCCGGACAGGATTGCCTCATCGCCGAGATTCCCTTCGCCGTAACAACCTAGCATGCAATATCTTGACATGAAATCACTCTCTTTGTGCGGTTTTCGGCATCCAGACAAAAGTGGAAGCTAGTTGCGAATTCTAAGCAAGGACAGTACGGCGGACTTTCCAACGATCCACCAAGCCTGAAGCGAGAGTGGCTGCAGTCGCCAGCGCCGGAAAGCGTGGGGAAGAGCCCGTTTCGGCTCGCCTTGGAACAGGTATTCGGCGGCCCAGCGTCGATAGACTATGGCTTCCTGTTCCCGCAACCCGCAGGGGCCCAGTAAACCTGAGTAGCGGTGAATAACTTTCAACATGCAGCCGCAGTCGCGGTCGACATTGGTTCGTGAAATGCCTCCCGGCACCTGGACATAGGTGACCAGAAGGTCAGGAAGCAGGTAAACCTCATTGGCAGCAAAGAGCCTGATCCAAAGATCGCGATCCTCCGCGGTCTCCAAATCAGTATCGAACCTTTCAGCGGCAAGTGCTGAGCGGCGGATGAGCAGGCTGTCGGTACAGACAGCAAGCGCAAGGTCAAACACCTCACGGCCGGTTGCTCTGATGCAGCGTCCGGCGTAGCGAAACGCATGAAGCGCTGAGGGGGTGCGGGCCGCTCCCGGCTCCTCCTCATACCATCTACAGCCGACAACTCCGAGATCTGGATGGGTCCGGATGACCTCTATCTGGCGCTCCAACTTATCCGCTTCCCAATAATCGTCGGCATCCAGAAAGGCGACCCAGTCAAAGCGCGCCCGGTCTATTCCGAAATTGCGGGCACTGGCTGCTCCCCCGTTGGATTTTCGGAGGAGCCGGACCGCTGCCCCGTAGGGCTTGATGGCGCGGGCGAGCTCTGCGCCGTCAGAACTACCATCGTCGACAACTAATACTTCGGCAGCGGGAACAGTCTGCGCCAGGACGCTGTCCAGCGCCCTCCTGATGGTGTCGGATGCCTGAAACGCCGGAATAATGACACTTATGGATAAGATATTCCCGGCCCCCGTCAGGTAGTCAATTCAAACCTGTAATCAAAACTAGTTGCGTGGTTATCGACGTTATCTTCAATGGCGCAGATCACATTGGTCAGTTCCCGGGCTGTCACAAAATGCAATGCGCTTCCCTCAGATGCACAGTAGTCGCTAACCATGGTCAATAACTCCCTGAGTCCTCCCTTCTTAAGGAAAACACCGGACATCTCCTCGTATGCGCTATGGTTATACAACTTGATAAACACCGAGCCCGGTCTCCCTTTGACATGGACGCTTTCCTTGAACCAGCTGCTGACCCTGTCCTTCGTGACCGGAATTTTCGGATACAGCCCCCCGTTTTCCAGCCGGGGAAACAGACCGTATTTCCGGCTCCCCCAGTTTAGTCCCAAGGGTCCCTGTACCATCAGGAGCCCCTCCCCTTTCTTGCCAAGTTGCGCGTCCTCGCCCCAATCATGGGATTTAGGTCTCTGAGGATCGTCAACTGCATAGTAAATGCTATTGATCTTACGTGTCTGGGTTTCACTGGGAGCGGAAGGCATGGTGAAATCGGCATAGCAGCCGGTTTCTTTCAGGATGGTGATTTCATCGTTTACCCCGCACCAGCGACCGTCACGTCGGGAGTTGTCCAGTGCCCAGTTGCCATGGATAAATGCGTAGGACAGCTCGCCGGTCAGCTTATTTTTCGACAGCAGCCCATGTTCTTCATGCAGTGTGCGTTTAAAATCGATTAGGGTGCGGCGCAGATTCGCCGAGGTGTCGTTATCGTGGTGCAGGTGAATTTCGACCTCGCCGAAGCCTTGTTGGCAAAACTCGGCCAGGATCGCCATGTCACCCTTTTGATACTCCTCTACCGGGTAAAAAAAGCTGTAGCGGAAATTTCGGCCCTCAGCATCCCAAATCCCCTCGACGTTTTCCGGGTAGAACCTGATCCAGTCGTTAATCCGCTGGCGGGCTGTCAAAGAGTCAGCATTACCGAAATAGGGCTCATAATGGTCACAAATGCAAAAGTAAACATTTTCAGGCGTTTTTCGTTGCAGCCTCTTTAAAACTGACGACCATACATAACCTGGCAACCAATTTGAACCGTCACGCAGTGTCGAGATTATCATCTTGTGCCTTTATGCCACCCTGTATTTTGACCACTATCACAGTGAGGGCTATGACGAAATAGGTCCCATAGGAATATGCCCACGAAAGGAAACAACTACCGACTACAAGCCCTATTAAGCTCGCTTTTATTGCCGGCACTATTAAAGTGTCTTGCGCACCGACAACGGCGCGCGACAACGACTTCCAGGCCTGAAAAATCATCATCGTGAAGAAAATCAAACCAAAGAAACCGAGCTCGGCCCCTATCTGGACAAAGGAGTTGTGAGCTGCCTGCCAAGTCCCGTCGGCGGTTTTGCCGTTGGCCACTACGAACTGACCGACCCCGCAACCCAGAACGGGGTTCCTGACCATCACCGACAAGCCGCGTTTCCATATTTCCAGCCGGCCGCCACGCTCAGTCGTATTATAATCTTCCTGGAAAACTGTTTGCAGACGTTCTTTCTGTGCGCCGGGTGTAAAGGACAACGCCATCAGCATAAGCGCTACCATTACCGGCAGCCTTTTTACTGTATAGCTGAAGCCATTTTGGTACAGCAGGGTGGCGGCGACCGCGGCAAGAGCCACCAAGCCGCCCCTGGAACCGGTTTTAAATATCATACTCACAGTGGTAAGCAGCACTGTAAACAGGAAGACTTTACGGACACCCTTGCTGGCCCCGATCAGGTAGAAAAGTATCGGCACGGAGATGACAAGTAGTAAGGCAAGGTCGTTCGGATCATAAGTATTGCCGATATAAATCCGCCCATCGATCAAACTGGGATTGACAATGCATGCAATGTCCATGGCAAACACTGTCAGTATGAGCGACCAGAAGACCTTCACTATATCATCTTCAGACCCGACGCACCATACAAGGACGTAGATAAAAAGAGTCAATTTCAAATGATTGTCTAAAAGGAAATCGAGGCTGGCGCCAGGCCAGACACCGAATGGCACTGACAATATCGCAAGGAGCGTAATCACCATAAAATACCTGACTTGAGGTATTTTATAATTATTAGCATTAGCTGCAGACAGGTTTTTTGTGGCGGTGAATACAACGAAAAGAGTAAATACCATAGCTATTTTAGCTATGTGCAATTTATCCAGTAACGGTATAAACTCCTGAACCCTACCGAGGAAAATCGGTATCAATGGCAAAACGTAATTGATTTTGTTGTCGCGGTTAGCGTATATGTCCATGGGCTCGATTGAATTGTGTGGCGTCTTACATAAAACCCATCAGGGCGATGCGTGATTACATAAAAGCAGGTGGTTTATATCAACTACCAAGTAGTTTGCATATTTCCGAACAGATGTAATCCACGTTCTGCAAGGTCATGTCGGCATAAAGAGGCAGCCGTACCAGGCAGTCGCTGATCCTGTCGGTCGTGGCCATGCTGCCGCTGGTCCGGCAATACTGCAGCCCCGCCGGCGAACTGTGCAGCGGGATGTAGTGGAACACGGTGTATATTTCAAGTTCCTTCAATTTCTCTATCAGCCGGGTACGGGCTTTCATGTCGGGCAATAGCAAATAGTACATATGCGCATTATGCTCGCATTCTGCTGATATCATGGGGCGGCGCACCGCACCCTGCTGTTCGAGATCTTTTAAATTGTCGGAATACTGCTGCCACAGGCTTAGGCGTCGCCGGGTAATGTCACCGGCGTCCTCCAGTTGGGCGATCAAAAACGCAGCGATGATCTCCCCGGGAAGGTACGAAGATCCGATATCCACCCAGGTGTACTTGTCCACCTGTCCCCGGAAAAAACGGCTCCGGTTGGTCCCCTTTTCTCTGATGATCTCGGCCCGATCGACAAAGCGCTCGTCGTTAATGAGCAGAGCTCCCCCTTCTCCCGAGGTAATGTTCTTGGTTTCATGGAAGCTAAGCGTGCCGAGATGCCCGATCGTGCCGAGCGGCCGCCCTTTGTAGGTGGACATGAGACCCTGAGCCGCATCCTCGATGACGAGCAAACCGTGGCGTTCGGCTATCGCCATGACGGTGTCCATTTCGCACCCGATACCGGCATAGTGGACGACCACAATCGCCGTCGTCCTGTCAGTGATGGCTGCCTCAATTTTCGTTTCATCGAGATTGAGGGTATCTCCGCGGATATCGACAAAGACCGGCACTGCGCCCCGCAGCACAAAGGCATTTGCGGTGGAAACAAAGGTGTAGGACGGCATGATGACTTCGTCGCCCGGCTTTATGCCCACGAGGATGGCAGCCATTTCTAGCGCACCCGTGCAGGAATGTGTCAACAGGGCCTTCCGGCACCCCAGCTGTTTTTCAAACCATTCATGGCACTTTTTGGTAAAGGGACCATCGCCAGAAAGCTGCCCCGCATGGTGGGCCTGACTGATATTCCAGAGTTCCTTTCCGGTCATATACGGTTTATTGAAGGGAATTTTCATAGTCTCGCCTCGTTTTTCCAATGTATGGCCCTCGCGCGGAGTTCAGGCCCAGACCAGTTAACCCGCAGGGACTAACTTGTGGTATACATCCACCGGATTTCTGAACCTGAACCCTAGAGACGCATACAGGTTCACCACCGCCATATTCGTCGCTGACACCGAACTGCAAACTTCGCTATGGCCCAGTTCGAACATGCGCTGATATCCGACGCTCCAGAGCGGTTTGGCCAGGCCTTTGCCCCTAAACGATTGCGCGACGGCATGCAGAACGACCTTGTTTCCGTTGACCGCGAAATAAGCAGCAAGTTCCCCCTTGATCAGCAGCCCGAAGCAATTGCCTGCAGCGAAGAGGTCCCTGACCCAGTTGTCATAGCGCAGATCGGCGAGTTCGGTTGGCATATTAAAATCGCGGTGAAACCTGCCGTGGCGATAAGCTCCCTGGGATAGCGCCAGCAGTTCATCCAGGGAGCAGTCATGCGATATGGCGACGTCATGACTCTCGGCCGGTTGGAGCATTTCTCGACGGCAGTAGGGCTCCAGCAGGGTATCGGAATAGTAGAACCCGGCTCGATGCAGGGGCCCCTTGTCCGCCAATGGATCCACCTTCACGGTATAGTGACCAGCCTCCGTAGTCTGCTCGGTTACTGTACCCAGCGGGTATTCCACCTCAAAGCAGGAGCAACCGAATGCCTTCGTATCCCAAGGGACCAGGCTTACGTAGCGATGCATTTTTCCCTCAGAGTGTGTTTCTCCGGATGACATAGAGCGGCCTCCTTTTGGATTCGTCAAAAGTCTTACCAAGGTAAATCCCGATCACCCCGAGAATGGCAATGATCACCCCTCCGAGAAAGTAGATGGAAACCATCAAACTGCTCCACCCCATCACCGGGACCCCGAAGCGCAGCGCACGGTAAATAATGAAGACACCGAAACAAACTGAAAACGAGGCCAGCAAAAAACCGAGTCTGATAGCAAGGCGAAGTGGCTTGTCCGAGTAAGCAATGATGGTGTCTATCGCGAGCTTGACCAGTTTTCGGTAATTATAGGAACTTTCCCCTGCAAAGCGTTCATCGTGAGCCACGGAAACCTCCGTGGTGGGGAATCCAAGCCAGTTTATAATTCCGCCGAAAAACCGCAACTGTTCTTTGAATAGCCGGTATTGTTCCACGACCTTACGGGACACTATTCTGAAGTTACCTGCATTCCCATCGTAAGGCATGTCGGCCAGCCAGCTGAACAGACGATAGAATAACTTTGAAGTCATACGCTTCAACAATGGGTCTTTGCGCATGCCCCGGTTAGCTAAGACGACGTCAAAGCCCTGCAGCGCTTTGGCATATAGCTTGGGAATTTCTTCAGGCCTGTCTTGTAAATCACAGTCCATGATCACGACCCATTCGCCGTCGCACAGATCGAGTCCAGCGGATATACCGTAATGCTGGCCGAAATTCCGGCTGAATTGATACCCTTTCACGCGCGGATCAAGGGCGGCAAGCTGGTTAATGACCTCCCACGAACCGTCTTTTCCGCAATCTTCCACTAAGATTATTTCGAAATCCTCACTCACCGTAGAAAGTGCCGCTTGCAGCCGGGTGTATAACTCCCTGAGGCAATCTTCCGCGCTATACACGGGGATAACAACTGATATAACGGCCACGTGATCTCCTGAATGTCCTGATTATGAGACTTATAAAAGGGACCCGACATATCCCCATTTTACAACAGGCGCATTGGCAGGCAGTTTTGTTGTGCGGGGCCCGTTTTGCACGATTTTTATGCGCAAGGTTCGCTCCGTATGCGGAGCCTTGCCCAGGTCAAAGCTGACAAATTGCAGCTCTGTCAACTCCGCGAGGGTTCTGTGCAGCACCTCCCCCCCCCCCGCATATGCTATGCACGACATGCCCGAGTCAGCGGAACGGCCAGGGAGCAGAGATTGCACATAAAAAAAGTATTTGCCACCGTCACCCCGCGCGGGAAGGACAATCGATCCCTCAAGCGGGGAAGCGCTGTCGGATCGAGAAGGCGCGGTCTCGGCGAGAACCTGCTCAAACGGACTCAGGTAGCTTAAATCACGCACTGCGGCCCTTGGCGATGTCGCTTTTCTCATATCCATATACTTGTAAGCCGCTCCGAGTTTGGGTATCGACAGCAGGAGCAGCGCCATAAAGGCGCAGTAGCCAATGGCGGCAGCAAGTCCGTAGGGGAGGAGTTCCCCGGAGACGCCGACAAAATTGCCCGTTATTTCAGAAACCCCCGCCCTTCCCTTTGCAGCGGCCCCCCCCCCAAGCGCAGCCAGGACGAAATGGACCACATAAGAGTAGCGCGGGCTCGTCTCGCCCAAAAGCGCGATTGCAGCAACGCAAAGCAAGGGGAATAGCACCAAGGCTACCTGGTAGGGTGCCATATTTTTCTGCCAAAGCAGCTCAAGACATCCGACTATCGCCAGCCCGAGGGCACCTATCGCGAATATCAGTCTGGAGGCCACCGCAACACTGTTGAGTAATCCCTGATGGGTCGCGGTAAAGGAGAGTTCGGGATTTGAAGCAAACCCAACGAGAAAGAATTTCGCGGCTTTCACTACCGGAAGTACCATGACCTCTTTTTTGTTGTAGGTCAGTTGCGAAATTATCAGCCCGAGCTGGGAGCGATCCTTGAGATCAGGCGGAGTCGCCTTGTCAATCTGCTCGTAGAAACCGTCATATTCTCCTTTGGCGGCAACGCTCCACCCCCTGGCCATGAAAGAATACCGTGAGCTATTGACCTTTATCCCGCTATGGGATTTGAAATCGTCAAACTTTTTAGCGCAGATCCCGTACACCAGCGTTGGAAGGACAACCAAGCAGATGATTGCCTTGAGCCAGCGGGCATAATCCAACTTGGAGATGCATACCTGTACGGCCAACACTGCCAGAAAAATCAGCATAACGGGATGCAGACCGCGCTGGAGACGGACCGCAAACAAAATAACCCCGATAGTCAGGCTCATGGCAATGATCAGGTGGAGTTTCTCAGCAGCCAGAATACGAAAGGCAAGAAAAAAACCGAGCAGCACTAGAAAAATACCCGGTAAGTCGTGGGTATAGGTAAGCACGTCCAGCGAGTGCAGTGGGAACAGTAGAGTGAGCAGGGCCGCCCAGCGGGCCGTTTTCTCATCAAAAACGGCAGCGCAAATAAGGTAGGTTAAGATCAGTATTCCTGTAGCGAACAGACAGTTGCCAATCTGCACGGCAAGGAGATCGTTAGCACCGAACAGGGCCTTCATCGGCAGAAAAAACAGCAATACCCTGTCGAAATAGGCAGAAGCGTCGTAAAAGGTCTTCAGTTTATCCGAATTTAGCCCCGACTCGTACAGTAAGGAGGCAAACTTGTGCATGAAAGAAAAATCGCCAAGTTGTTGGTAACTGCCCCTTAAAGTGATAACGAGCATAAGCTTGCCCAACAGTGAAACAATGCTGAGGCACGAGACGAAGACTGTTTTGGTAGCATCAATGGAGTATTTTCCTGCAAGGTAAATGAGACCGCAGCTGAAGGCTAAGTAAGAAAGCGTTCCAATAGCCATGCCAACGGGATCGACTGCGAATTTTTTAAAAAAGACAAAAGAGCAAACGGCAAGGGACATCGCCAGGAGCAGCGCAAGGATGCCGGCCCCCCCTTTACCGAGATGCTGATTAAGTTTTAAAGCGATCTTGTGAAACATGAATCCACCTGTTGGATGGGGAAGAGATGGGGTTCCTACCTAAAGAGTTCCAGTCACGGACTAACTTCTTGATTTTGCCGTTTTTTATTTTCGGCTGGTTGCCATGCCGTGGAGCACCGGCCCGTGACCCAGCACCAAAAGCCGGCCAGCGCTGCAACGTTCATGATGACGAAGAAACTGATCAGGCTGGCAATCTTGTTGCTTTTCAAGTGCGGCGTAAACCAGGTCAACAAGGCGACGCTGTAAAACATCACCTGGGCAGTGAGAATCGCACGGTAACCGGGCTCCTTCAGAGCAAGGCATCCGAAGAACACGCCCAGTAAGGCGAAAGGGATGATGAGTCGCAGCAGTTTGTGAGATGTAAAGCGCCACCAGATAGGGTTACTGATCGGGAAAGCAAGCGCCGGATTGAGACTTAACACTTGCCAGTTGCCGGCCAGAGTTCTCACTTTTCTAGTCCACTCCTGCGAGGTCCCCTTCGACGTGGTGTCATACGCCACAGCCGACTCGTCAAAAACGGTGCGATATCCCTGCAAAACGCAATTAAGTGGCGTCAGCACATCATCGATCAGGGTTCCCGCCCTGAGGGGACGATAACAGCTCTTGCGAATGGCGTAGATAGCTCCGGTGGCCCCCACGACCGAACCGCTCAGGCTCTCCATTTTGCGAATCCACTTCTCATACTTCCAATAGGTTCCCATCTCGACTAGTATGAAGCTGTCTTCGTTTTGAACAAATTTCAATTCACCACTGACACACCCGACGGTGCTATCGTTGAAATTAGCTACCAGTTCGGCAACGACATCGGGCTCGAAGCGCTGCCGGGCATCGGCAAACAGGATGATTTCTCCCCGAGCTTCCGCAATTCCAAGGTTCAGTGCCAGCGCTTTGCCGTTTCTGCAGGGCAAGCTCAACAGCCGCACGTTGTTCTCCCGGTAGGCGGCAACAATATCGCCAGTTCTGTCAGTCGAGCCGTCAGAGACTATGATTATTTCCAACAGGCCGGAGGGATAGCGCTGCGCAAGCAGGTTCTCCAGGCGGGCACCGATCCTGTCCTCCTCGTTGAGTGCCGAAATTACGACCGACACATAAGGCGTTATCGGTTTCTTAAGCACGTCCCGCCTCGCCAGCAGGGACAGGAGCCACAACAGCAGCGGATACCCCAAGTAGGTGTAAAAAATCAATACCAGTAAAGACCAGAACAGCAGTTTCATTTACCGTCTCTCTATTAGTCGTGTAAAGACTGTAGGCACGGCAGCCTTGCGCTCTTGATCGAGAGCGTTCGTTGGACTTTCGCCTCAGACTGCCTTGGTATTTCTTCCTTAGCCTCTAGAATACCTTCTTTACTTCGAAAATGACTCGGTTGATCCGCCTGTTGTCGGCAACAAGCTCCGCGGAGGAGTAATCGGAGTACTTGTAGTAAATTCCGGCGGTCAGCTCCTTGCCAAAATCGTAATTCAACCCGCTATCCACGAAGTACCTGTTAGTTCTACTGCCGAACACCAGGTCATGGTAATTTTGATAGTTGAGCCCCAAGTTGCCGCGTAAATCCTGCATGAGTTCGTAGATTCCGCTCAAGCTGCCCGACCAGGTGTTATTGCTCTGCCTGACATCATTGACTCCCGAGAACTCGGTGGAAAGCTTGGAGTAGGACCCCAGCACGGTAACGCTCCCGCGCGGCAGAGTCTTGACCAGCGAACCGCCATAGGTCGTCTGCAGAATCGAGCCGCCCAGAGGATCATCGGAATAGGAGGTCCCGGCAGAAAGGTTCAGGGTAATGGTGCCGAGGACGTGGGTCAGTCCGGCGCTCCAGGAGGGGTTAATGACGTAATTGCCGTTGTCGTAATCGGTGGAGATGACCCCTCCCTTGGCAAAAAGGAACGATTTGTCGGCATACTCGAATCGCGGCCCCAGGTAGGCCTCCTGTCGGTAAAAAGCGACATTTTTGACGGGGAGTTCCCGGGTGAAGCTGTAGTCACCGGTCAGGGAGAGCGTCGGAGAAAGCTCGTAGCTGCTGTTCACGAACCCGACATGATCCTGCTTTGACACCGCGCTGGGATCTTTGTACCAGGTATTGAGGTAGCGGTAGCCCGCCTTCAGTGTCAATTGGGTCACGGGGTGCAGTACCAGGTAGGGAGAGACACTGCCCACGTTCTGGTCGGTCTGTTGGACCGAAAGACTTTCATTGGTGGTGTCGCGGGCTATGTTCAGGGCAACCCTTCGGTAGACGTCGCTCACTTCAAGAAACAGCTTTTCATCGATAATCTTGATCAGGCCTGAGCCGTTTATGTCCTGGGTCGTATCCTGCGTCCTGCTCCCCCGGGCGTAATAACGGTAGTCATAGGCATAGTCGAGGTTCCAGTCCCAAAGCGGCGCGCTGTACTTCAACAGCAAGCCGGGTTGGGTCCGGGTGATGTAGTCGGTTCTGTTGGAGCGGTCGTCAAAGACGTTGTCGGTGTATTCCTCGCTGACCGTGATCTTGGGTTTAACCGTAAATTCCGCCCCGAAAACCTGCGCAGCACACATCAGTAGGAGAGCAGCGGCAGTACCGGAAAACAAGGGCGAAGGGCTGAGAAAAGTGCGCTTCATAGTCGAAACCAGCTCAAAATAAATCCCCCCGAAAAGTACAGACCCACCAGCGCATGGCGCCGTAACATAAAAGATAAAAAAGAGCCGGTCCGGAGCCGGAATGCCGGGCTCCCGGAACGCCGTGACCTGATCAGCAGATATTATCCGAAAAGCCTTTGAAGCAAGCCGGGCTTGGGCTTTGGTTTGGGCACAAGCTCATCGGCGGCAGGCTCCTGCTGCAGCGGCTCGTGAGCCTCCGGCTCCCGCGGCACCGGATGCTGCATCGGATGCTGCACCGGTCCCTGTTCTGGCACAGACCCGGGTCCCGGAGCCGGATCCTGGTCGGGCAGCACCTCGATCTTTTTGTGCAACTCGGCAACGGCGGCGTTGGTCTTGTCTATTTGCTGGGCAAGCACGTCCTGCATTTGCTCCAGCCGCTCATTGAGCCTCTGGAGCGGAGCCTGGGCTGCAGCCAGCGCGTCGCTTTCGAAATCTCCCATGCGCTGGTTCAACCTGCTGAAGTTGTCCTCGATCCGGCTCTCGGACCAAAGCGGCGCGGGCCGGGGAGGAGCCGGGCGGCCCTTTCCCGGGGGCTCCGCGACCGCCCCGTCCACGGCGTCCGGCTGTTCCCGGGCCCAGTAATGACTGTCGAAGTCGAGATCGCCGACAATGTCATAGATCATCGCTTCATCGACGTCGCGCACCTCCTCGGCATAGGCCGCCAGCAGGATGAAATCGCAGATGATGTTGATCAGACGCGGGATCCCGCAGCAGTAAATGAATATCAGGTCGAGCGCTTTGGATTCAAAATGCAGGGCATCCCGGTTTCCGGCCACCTCGAGGCGGTGCAGGATGTAATCCTCCACTTCCTGGCGGTTCAGGGGCTGCAGGTTGCACTGAATGCTGATCCGCTGCCGCAGCTGGCGCAGCTCCGGCTTGGCAAGCATGGCGCGCAGTTCCGGCTGCCCCACCAGGATGATCTGCAAAAGCTTGGAGTCCGAGGCCTCCAGGTTGGAGAGCATCCGGATCTCTTCCAGAGTCTCCAGGGTGAGGTTCTGGGCCTCGTCGATAATCAAAAGCGGCTGGTTCCCCTGGGCGTACTGGTCCACCAGGAAATGGTTCAGGTCCCGCAACAGCTCGATCTTATCCTTGCCCTGTACCTGCAGGCCGAAGTCGTCGTTGATCATGGCCAATAGCTGCTCCGAGCTCACCTTGGTGTTGAACACCTTGGCCAGCACGACTCGCTGCAGATGCTTGTTGATCAGGTCACCGATGATGGTGGTCTTGCCGCACCCCACCTCCCCGGTCAAAAGGACGAAACCCACCCGCTCGCGGATGCCGTAATCCAGGTAGGTCAGGGCCTTCTTGTGGGTCCGGCTCAAGTACATGAACGCCGGGTTCGGGTTCAGGTCGAAAGGCTTGCAGGTCAGATTGAAGAAGGAACGGTACATTGCTGTGCTCCGTGGTGCTGTTTAAACTGCGGTTTTTCTGCCGTAATAACCGCTGTAATGGGAGTTGTCCCTGTTGGTCTCGGTCGAGTCGTTGAGCACCATACCCAACACGTGGCACCCCTTCAGGACTTCCTTCGCCTCCATGACGCTTTCCACAGGAGTGACCTCGGCATGGACGACAAAAATGACACCGTCAACCAGATGGGCCAGGGCACGCGTCTCGGCAAAGGGAAGCAGCGGGGGAGTGTCGATAATGACATAGCGGTCATTGTAGCGATGTTTCAACTCCGCCATCAGATCCACCATTTTTTTCGATGCCAGGAGTTCCAGCGGCTTTTCCACCTCGCGGCCGGCGGAAATGACCGAAAGTTTTTCGAAATCGGTCTTGATGATCGCCTCACCGATGTCTATGCCGTCCTGAAGGCAATCGGAGAGCCCTATGGTCTGTTCGAAGCCCAGGTAGGTATGCACCCTGGGGCGCCGCAGGTCGGCGTCCACTAAAAGGACCGTCAGGTCATATTCCTGGGCCATGGAGATGGCAAGGTTGGCAGCGGTCAGGCTCTTACCTTCACCGGCGATAGCGCTGGTCACCATAATCAGGTTGCGGAACTTGTCCTCTCTGGTAAGGCGCACCAGAGAGCTTTTAAGCTTCCGGTACTGTTCGGAAACTGCCGAATGCGGGTCGAAAACCGAGGCCAGCATGCGGTTGTCGCGATTGATGCTGATGGTCCTGACCGGACTGAGTCGGGGCGGGGAGACTGCTGCGACACGCGGCCTTTCGGCAACAGCAGCAGCCGCGACCGGCCCCTCGCCATTGCGCATTTGTGCGGCTTTCTCTAAAGCTTTTTCAATTCTGCTCATGGATTCACCCTGTACACTCTAAGATAAATTGAGAAACGGCAAGCTTTAGCTGCTCAGTCTGCCGATAACCTTTGCCACCACATCAACCCCGACGACTTCCGCGACGAGTACGACGACAATCAGCGCGAAATAAGCAGAGCTGAGAAGATACAGCCTGCGGTCGCTTTTGGACTGCATAACGAGTCTCTGCGGATCATCTATCTTGGGAATGACAGCCAGAAGCGGCATACCGAACTGTTTGGCCAGGTCGATATTTTTCACCGAGTGATCAAGTTGATCTTTCAGTATGACCACTCCCAGACCGCAGCCGATTCCGGCTAAAATGCCCATGAGGATGATCTTCACGCGATCAGGACTGACCGGCTTGAAGGGGAGCACGGCAGGGTCCACAATACGAAATACGGTCGACTTATCCTGGACTTCCATCTGTTTGGATACCTCGGACTGACCTTCACGTGAAAGCATCGATTCGTAAAGGGCCTTTTGAGCGCTCTTTTCGCGCTCCAGATTCTCCAGCGTCGCCCTGGCAGCGGGGATACTGTGCAGCAGACTGCGGTTTCTCGAGATATTGCTGCTCAGGTTATTCTCGGCTTGACGCAGAGCCCGCAGTTCAGAGGCGAGTTTTCCGTACTCGGGTGAATCATCCTGCCTGATGGCTCCCTTGCCGCTCTTGACCTGCTCTCCCATAGCGCGGATATCGTCTTTGACTTTTTGTATTTCCGGGTAGTTGTCGGTGTATTGCAGTTGCAGTTCCTGAAGGCGCTTCTGAAGTGCCGGAAGATTGGACTGGATTGAATTAGCCTTGCCCAGACCTGCCAGCGCCGTTTCCAGTTGGGTGCGACGGATTCTCAGGTCGTCCAAGCGCTGCTGGGAATCGTTGATATCCTTGAGCAAAAGAGAAGGGTCCATGGTGGCTGTCGACCCCTGGCCGCTCTTGAAGGCGTTTACCGCGTTTTCCGACTTGTCCAGCTTGGCCTTAAAGGTGCTCAACTGTTCGGAAACGAATTTGGTGGCCCCGTAGGACTCCTCTCTTTTGCTCGAGGTGTTTTCGTCGATGTAGCGGCGCACCAGGGCATTGACGTAATCCCTGGCAATTTTGGGGTTTTTGTCGCGAAAGGCGATGACGAAAAGCCCTTCTTTATCCTTGATTTTTATCTCGGTATTTTCCTGCAGCTTTTTGATCAGTCCTTCCTGCCCTGCCTCGCCCCCTTTTTTAAGATCCAGTTCGTCGATTACCTTGGTTATCAGAGTCCGGCTGTTGAGCGCATAGGAGAGCACCTTGATCTTGTCTTCAGCAGAAGGGGTGAATGTCAGTCCTTTCAGCAGTTCCGAAATGACGCTCTTCTCGATGAACACGGTGGAGCTTGCTTCATATTTACTCGGGATCAGGTAGCTTACCACCGTTACAATGGTCATGATGGCAAGTGCGGTCACAAGACTCAGCGCCTTGTTCTTCTTGGCCAGATTCAGATATTTCTTGATATCAAATTCGTTGGATGCCATCTCGTTTCTCCAAGGTAAATCCCGATTTTATAATTTAAAACATGCTTTCCTTTACGATGATGTAATCACCGGGTTTCAGCTTGACATTCTGCACCATGTTCCCGTCCTGAATGATGTCTTTTGCCTTCACCGGGATGGAGAGTTCCGCCCCCGCGTCCTTCCTTCGGATCTGGGTGTCGTTTTGCTTGGCGAACTTGGTGAACCCTCCCGACTCGAGTATCGCCTCCATGACCGTCATGCCGTCACGATATTCAATGGCCTTGGGAAGGTTGACGCCTCCCAAGACATAGACACTCTTATTGAGTTGCAACGGGATGAAAATGGAATCCCCCGCCTCAAGCGTGATGTCGCCACCGGTTTCGCCCTCGACGATCAAGGACTGGAAATTCTCCTTAATCTTCTTGCCGTCTCTCAAAAGGTAAGCCATCTTAAGGTCGGCCGACCTTATTTCGCCAAAGGTACAGAGCACCTGCAGCAGTGTCGAGCGCTGCAGCAGTTCGAACACCCCGCTTTTCACCCCGCCGCCGAAGATGTACACCTTGTTGTTGGTGATCCCCGTGACGGCGACGGTGACGATCGGGTTTTTCACCAGTTCCTTCAGCTTCGCGGTCAGGGAGGTCTGCAAGGCAGCGGGCGTTTTCCCGCTGGCAGCCACGTCCCCCAGTCCCGGGACGGTGATTTTGCCGTCCGGCCGAACCTTGACAGGGACCGACAATTCCTTCACGCCCCACACAGCGATATCAAGGGAGTCGCCCTCTCCGATAACATAGTCCCCGGCATGGGAGGTTATGGGAAGGATCAGCGCCACGGCGACCAGCAGTAGAATCTGTCTTACGTTCATATCGTGCACCCTCTCTTGACGCATTTTTATGTCTCTACCGCACCCCGCGGCCGAACAGGATAACCTTGATGGTTTCAAAAAAAATCAGTGTGTCCAGAAGAGAACTAATGTTCTTGATGTAGTACAGGTCGTAGCGTAGCTTCTCCACGGCATCCTCAACCGAGGCCCCGTAGGGGTAGCGGACCTGGGCCCAGCCGGTCAGCCCGGGCTTGATCGAGTGCCGCTTCAGATAGTAGGGGATGACCTCTTTGAGCTTCTCGACAAATTCGGGGCGCTCGGGACGCGGCCCTATGAAGCTCATTTCACCTTTCAGTACGTTAAAAAGCTGCGGGATTTCGTCCACCCGGGAATTCCTGAGAAAGGTGCCGAGACTGGTTACCCGTGGATCATTCTTCTCAGCCCAGACAGCCCCCGACCCTGCTTCCGCATCCTGGCGCATGGACCTGAATT
>Ga0209123_1000861_pt1 | contig 34781 bp, 36 predicted proteins | sample BarGraIncu00431A_FD_184500 | JGI IMG/M metagenome (GOLD analysis project Ga0209123, IMG submission 184500) | Arctic peat soil microbial communities from Barrow, Alaska, USA - Barrow Graham LP Incubations 004-31A (SPAdes) (version 2) | ecosystem: Environmental > Terrestrial > Soil > Wetlands >... | reverse complement strand
CACCTGCTGTTCGCCATCAGTGCTGACGTCGAGTAGCGAAACCATAACTTGAGGAGCCGGATGCCTTAATTGGGCAAGTCCGGATCTGTGGGAGCCCTGGGGAGGTAACGACCCAGGGCCACCCGGCGGCATTGAATCCTTTTTGTTTGCACATAGTTTGCACACTTGCTGACGATAAGGGCAGGTAAGAATGGTCACTTCTGAATCAGAAAAAGGTTCACCTTATATCAATCCTGGCCGGGTCCACAGTTTAGTGGTACCAACCCTATGCAGCCAACAATTGATTTGGTGCTTGTAGCACTGTGAGCGTGAACCTTGGGGGAGAATATGCGGTTCTCGGTAACTTTTGAGGTTTGTTCCGCGTGTCAGTTCGACTGCGCGCTTTGTGCCCACCACGGGATAAAGTCGATCGACCCGCAGTATCATATGTCGATGGAACAACTGGAAACATTTATCACCGCCACCGAAAAGTCCGGCTACATCGTCGACTTGTTCATGCACGGTCCAGGCGAGCCGCTCTTATGGAAACACCTCCCCGAGGGTCTCACCAGGCTAAGAGCATCCAAGGCAATCGGCATCATCACCGTTAACAGTAATGGGTTGCTACTTCCCAAGTCGATCAACATCCTCGAACTGGTTGATTTCGTGGGGATCAGCCTTTACCCGGAATCCAAGATGGAACTCGTGCAACATCCGAAGGTAGTCTACAACCCGCACCCCTATTTCGTGAATAAGGAGTTCCCGGCCACCATTCCCTGCACCTGCCTGTGCAGCGGCCCTATGATCTACAAGGATTTGGTTTTCCCCGATTGCGGGCCACCACTGTTCGATGCGGTTGAAAGGATGGGCAACAGAAAAGACCCACTGTCGTTCGGGGTGAAACTTGCACCACACTATGCCAACAGGCCTAAGACGTCCGGAAACTTCCGCGAGTGCGCCTACTGCTGGTCCAATTCGAACTGTGGCTACGCCGTTGAGGTGCACAGCATTAAAAGCAAATCTGGGTGATCTCCCCCCAAACAAGGGCCTCTTCTTCTTATCGCCCTAGGGACCTGAATAAAGAGCGGCCCTGACCATGTATCGAAGCACCGAAAGGTGTGGGGTGCTAGGTCGTTGGGGTGAAACCGGGCAAAGGGAGGCAGGAAGAGAGCCATTAGGGGATTTACTATTTACTACGGCGTTACTATGGCGTGAAGGGGTGCAAAAAGAAGGCGCGACAGGTCTCTTTTGGGCGGCAGCCGTCGGACATTGCCACCCGGAGGTAGGGCGACTGCAACACCAGAACAGGGCTAGGGAGCCTTGCCTGATGGGCATTTGGAAAAGCTACTACGGCGTTAGCTACGGCGTGAACGAAAATGGCACTTACGCTGAATCGTAAGTGCCTGATTTTATGGTGGAGATGAACAGGATCGAACTGTCGACCTATGCGTTGCGAACGGTAAAATCTCTCGTTTCTACAGGTTTCCAAGGCGATTATCTGTATAACTAACAACATAAATTGTGCTTGAAACATGGCTATTTAGGAGATATGATTACAAATAGGAACCACATGGAACGACTTGGGTAGCGAGACCACACCAGACCACACGAAAGACCACAGGAGGGGAGCCATGACCTTCAGTGACAAGTACATCGAGAGCCTGAAGCCGGGTGACAAAATCAACGACATCAGGGAGGGGAGGGGGTTTGGTATCCGCGTTCTTCCTTCCGGTGTCAAGACATGGTTTTTTATCTACCGGATAGATGGCAAACGGAGGTTCATGAACATTGGTCACTATCCCAGCATCTCTCTGAAGGAGGCACGCAAGAGGTATCGGGACGCCTACAGCATGTTTGAGCAGGGCAAAGACCCTGCTGCAACTGCCGAGCAAGAAAGGGATGATCGGCGGAAAGCTCCAACCGTCGCAGACCTTGCCGCTGAGTACATGGAAAAACACGCAAAGCCCAACAAAAAAACGTGGAAGCGTGATGAACTTTGTCTCAACAACGATGTCTGTCCTGTCCTTGGAAAGCTGAAAGCGCAGGATGTCCGCAAGCGTGATGTAGTCCTTCTTCTTGAGGGGATTGTGAACCGAGGAGCGCCGGGGCAGGCCCGTACGGTGTTGGAGGTTATGCGCAGGATGTTCACCTTTGCCGTAGAACGCGACATCCTTGAGACTAGCCCCATGTTTGGGGTGAAGCCTCTCACCAAGAAAATATCCAAGGATCGGGTGCTGACACCAGAAGAAATCAAGGTGCTATGGACGGGACTGGAGACCGCTTCAATCTCCGATGAGGTCAGGCGTGCACTTAAACTCATCCTTGTGACCGGCGCACGTCCGGGGGAAGTTATCGGAATGCAATCAGCCGAGATTGCTGGAGATTGGTGGCAAATTCCCGCCAACCGGAGCAAAAATGGTATTGTCCACCGGGTATTCCTAACGGAGACGGCAAAATCTATCATTGGCCCAGCCGAGGGCTATGTTTTCCCTTCCCCCCGTGGGGACAAGTCCATCGATGTCAACGCCATGGCTTATGCTATCCGGCGGAACTTGAAAGGATACAAGCGACAGCGTGCAGCGCGGAAGGCATCAGATAGTGACGTACCCATAATGGCATCCGTGCCGGATGAAAAGAAGATTGACATAGCGCCGTTCACGCCGCACGACCTGAGGCGCACCGCAGCGACCATGCTTGCTGAGATCGGTTACACCAATGAAATAATAGACGCGGTTTTAGGCCATAAGGCACGCGGGGTGATTGCCGTTTACAACCGGCATGACTACAGCAGGGAGAAGCAGTTGGCCCTTGAGTCATGGGAGCGGAAACTGGACAGCATCATCAATGGCAATGCGGAAAGCAACGTCATTCCGATAAGCAGACATATGGTTACCTGACCCTCCCCTGTGCCCACCTGCCAGAAACACCGGGATGGGGCGTCCCCTGCCCCCCCCCACCCCGGCACACCCTCACAGTAACATCCCCAGTAAAGCCCATGCCTATACATCGGAACTCCGCGCAGAAATCAGCATTACCGCTACGCCCCACTCTCAATGCACCTCAAAAATCCGTAAAGGGCATAAATTTTTTTCTGAAATGGAAAAGAGGCCCGCACATGCCATTTTCAACCCAAGGTATATACTGTGCACGAAGTCTGCGATTAATCAGTGTCAACCTTCCGCTCGGAGGCGCATTATGAAAGGCGTAGGGCAGTCCTTTGCACGCAAAGCCATCCTCACCTCCATAGCTGCGATAGTTTTGGGAACTTGGACAGTTACCGTTTGGTCTACGATGTACCGATATGACCACATGACTATGGGAACCAACGTATTCCCACTTCGCACCCATCGGTTTTCAGGTAATTCAGAAATGCTGATGCCGGGCGCTGGGTGGTTGAAGCTGAAACAGGCCCGAAATGGCGAAATAGGCATCACAGGCGAGGCCAAAAAGTCGGTGTGGGATACCTTACCCGAGTCCGTGCCCGGCGACCAAGAGAACGATGGTAAGGCCAAAAAATCACTACTATATTCCGTACCTGAGGATGAATCGCATGAAAAGTAGGGCGCTCCAGCAGAAAACTGCCGTCCCTAACGCTATTACTCAGATACCATAGTCGTCCAGAGGAAAGCCCATCTGGCCCCTCTTTGAGCCTCTCCCTCACCAAAAAAATCTCCAATGGTGGTTTATCCAGACTAATGTATGATGGCGGTCATGGACGATCTAGAACACACAGGTATCCGCCGGATGGGTAGGCCGCCGAGGTATGAAACCACTGAGGCTATGGCTACTGCCATGACGGAGTTCTTTGACTCCTGTGCCGAAAAGGGGCAGCCGCCACTGGTTACCAGCTTGGCGCTGGCGCTGGGATTTTCCTGCCGGGATGCGCTGGACAACTACTTGAAGAAACCGGAGTTTCATGATCTTGTGAAAAGGGCAAAACTGATCTGTGAGGACTATGCGGCCAAGGGGCTGATCTCGGGGAAGAATCCGGCAGGGTTCATTTTTCTGCTGAAACAGTACGGATGGCGGGACGTGCAGGAGAACGTAGTGACGTATGAGACCCATGAGCAGAGGGTAGCTCGGTTAGTACGGTAGGAGCATTCAGGCGCTACGCCCTGCCGTGGAGAGGCATCAGTTGCACCCGTGGCCCCTTACGCGGAGACCTGTTGTTGATAAAGGTACTGCTGAAAACCGGCAAAAGCATTTCCGATCTCATCCGGCCTGCCGAGGTCGGCAACGGCATCGGCTATTGAGTCGTGGTACTTGAGCTTGAGCAGCGGTGTCAGTTTCGCCTGATCCAACTCCTCTACGCCGACTGCGACGTAATGGGCAAGTACGAAGTCGAGAAAGACCTGTTGTTTGCTGGTGAAGTGCTGGGTGATGATGACCCTAGCTTTCGACGCCCGTTCTTCACGGGAGAGCGGGGCAAGCGCATAGGCAACATGGGCCAGCACGTCGAACAGGTCGCTCTTTTCCGCGTCAATGACCTTCTGCATCTCGGTCAGTTGGTCCTTCCCGAATCCCTTCTCTGCCAACCTCTCCAGCAGTTTCCTCCGGGTGTCCGGTCGGCTCCATAAGGCCCGTAGCTCGGCTTCATCCCTGAAGAACTCCGGCAGTTTGCCGAAGAGGGCCTCCATGAACTGCTGCGCTGACATAGGGGTGCCGTCCGGGTGCCAGAAGCTCGTCACCATCATGTGCTGAATGGTACGCTCCTTACCGTCTGCCAGCTTGACCTTCGTTTTCTTGATACAGACGCAGGGGGACAGGCCACATTTCCAGCATGGCGCGGGCGGCTCCTTCATGCACACGCAGGGGAGTTCGCCGCATACCTTGCATGGTTGTGGCGGGAGTTTCACGCACTCGCAGGGATAGCAGCCACATTTCTTGCAGTGGTCCGGCTCAATCGGTTCTCCGTCCCATTCAGGATCACTGAAATGATGGTGCGCCTTTACGAAGTCGTAGATGGTGAAGTAATCCTTGCCGTCAAAGAGCCGCGTTCCCCGCCCTATGATTTGTTTGAACTCGATCATCGAATAGATCGGGCGCACCAGCACGATATTGCGGATGTTACGGGCGTCCACGCCGGTGGAGAGCTTTTGGGAGGTGGTCAGAATGGTGGGGATGGTCTTCTCGTTGTCTTGGAAGTCACGCAGATGCTGTTCACCCAGAGCGCCATCGTTGGCCGTCACCCGCTGGCAGTAGTTGGGGTCGGTGCTGGTCTTCATCTGGTTAATCAGGTCGCGTATTGCCAACGCGTGTACCTGAGTGGCGCAGAACACCAAGGTCTTCTCTTGCTGGTTGATCTGTGACATGAAGATTTCGACTCGCTTCTTTTCCCGCTCCTTGATCTCGATGATTTTGTTGAAATCGGCTTCCTCATAGCGCCTGCCCGCCTCGATCTCGCCCTCGACAACGGTGTCGTCGGGGGTAAAGACGTAATCGTCCAGCGTGGTGGAAATCTGCTTCACCTTGAAGGGGGTCAGGAACCCGTCGTTGATCCCTTCCTTCAGCGAGTAGATGTAGACCGGATCGCCAAAATAGGCGTAGGTGTCCACGTTGTCTCTGCGCTTGGGTGTGGCGGTCAGGCCAAGCTGCACGGCAGGGGAAAAATACTCCATGATGCCGCGCCAGTTGCTTTCGTCGTTGGCACCGCCACGGTGGCACTCGTCAATGACGATGATGTCGAAGAAATCGGGTGGATACTCGCCGAAATAGGGGGAGGGGTGGCCGTCCTTGGGAGGTCCGCACATGAAGGTCTGGAAGATCGTGAAGAAGATGCTGCCGTTCTTCGGAACCTTCCCCTTCTTGCTGATTTCGTCGGGCGAGATACGCACCAGCGCGTCTTCGGGAAACGCGGAAAACGCATTGAATGCTTGGTTTGCGAGGATGTTGCGGTCGGCAAGGAAGAGAATGCGTGGGCGGCGCGATGGTTCACCTTCTTTCTTCCAGTCAGTGAGGTTCCAACGACTCTGAAACAGCTTCCATGCAATCTGGAAAGCGATGAAGGTCTTGCCCGTCCCGGTTGCCAGCGTCAGCAGGATGCGGTCGCGTCCATCGGTTATCGCTGACAGCACCCGCTCGATTGCAATGTCTTGATAGTACCGGCCCTGAAAGAAGCCGCCACGATCCTCGAAGGGTACGGCAGCAAATCTGTCGCGCCAAGCGTTCTGAGTGGCAAAGGTACGGTCCCACAATGCCTGCGGAGTCGGATACTGAGCCAGTTCGCCCTCGGAACCGGTGTCCATGTCGATGCCGTAGATGCCCTGTCCGTTGGTGGCATAGGTGAAGCGAACAGACAGCTTGCCCGCGTAGTCCTTGGCCTGACCTACACCCTCAGTGAGTGGCTTGTCCCACGCCTTAGCCTCCACCACAGCCAACTTAGTGTTGCGGTATTCCAGCACATAGTCGGCTGTTAGCGCCGTACCACGCTTGCCGTTGCCCTCGATGCGGCCCAAGGTAATCGGATACTCGCGACGGACGCGGCTTCCTTCGGCTACTCCCCAGCCCGCAGCTTTCAGGGCAGGGTCGATATGTTCGGCTCGGGTTTCGGCTTCGTTCATGGGCAGGTCCTATAGCTGGCCGTTAAATGCTTGGTCATGTAACGATTTTTCTAATGCAGCTAGTGCATCGATTTTTTGCTCATAAATGGATTCAAGTCGCCGGGTTTCTTCACGAAGGGAGTTGAGTTTGCAAACGATTTGTTTTTGTTCACTAACTATTGGGAATGGAAACCGTTCATTTTCAAATGTACCCATGTTGATATTGGCCTGGGCACTTCCTTTTCCCATTGCCTGTATACGCACTTTGAATGACTGCAACAAATATTCAACATAATCAACGTCGGCTTCATCTGGATTCGCTACCACCCCGATGACACTGTCTGGAAAACAAGAGTCGAAACCTAAGATCCCAGTCTCTGCGATGTTCGCAGCGATGGTGATGCAAATGGTCCCCCTTGGCCACAGCTTGCTTTGAGCAAGTCCCGCTTCGCTGTAAGTTTGGGAGTACTCGGTAATAAAATGGTCTGAGTTCCGAATATCGCCAGTTTGGATAAAAGGATATTCCCCACCGTAAAGCTTTGGCTCATTCCGAGGGCGATGCCTTGACTTACCACGGCCAAAGGTTATGGCTATTTCTTCCAGCGTCTTTTGTTTCCACCCCTCACCACAGTGAGTAAAAACCGATTGCAGGTGACTTTCAAAAAGGGCACGGGCGTTTTGGAGGTTTTTTGCAGCGTTGGTCTTCGCGGCGACAATGTTTTCAAACGATTCGTCGAGGATTTTGACAAGCCGCTGCTGTTCAGGTCGAGGAGGAACAGGCACAGGAAAGTTGTATATATCATCTTTGCTGAAGCCATCTTGAGCAGAGCGAGATGCAACATTGAGTAACTGGCTCTGAAATTCGTTTGAGACGAGATAGTGGTAGAACCAAGACTTTTCGAGCAGGTCGAAATTCGGAATGGTTTTCATCAAGGCTACGTTGTATGCACCTGCCCTGCTCGTCAGAATCTTTCCAACAGAGGCACCGTATCTCCCAATCAGAATGTCACCCTCGTTACAGATCCGGTTCTTCTTTGAAATCGGGATGTAGGTGATGTTCTTTTCACTGGCGAAGTCGCGGATTTGGAGAAAGCGCACATAACCGAACTTTTCTTCATAGATGAACTGTGACTTGGGCGGTTGAGAGCCGCCTTCAAAGTCGCAAATTTCGCCTAGCGGCCTTATCTGCCACCCCGCCTTCATAGTAACGCCCTGATATTAACCAGTACTTCGGCGCTCTCTGCATCCAGCGCGGCTATCTCGTCCATGATCTCTTGCGGGCTACGATGTACGACTTCCTCCCCACCGTCAGGGTTCTTCGTGGAGAGGTCGAAGGTTGCCTTGTCGATACCGGCAACGTCCACGCTCCAGCTCTTTGGCGAGTCGGCGAATGTCTTTTGCAGTTCGATGAACTCGGCGAGGTCGGCATCGTTAAGCGAGTTGGTCTTACCCATATTGCGACCGGGATCGAGCTGGTAGTACCAGACCTTGCGCGTCGGCGCACCTTTCTCGAAGAACAGCACCACGGTCTTCACGCCAGCGCCTTGGAAGGTGCCACCGGGGCAGTCGAGCACCGTATGTAGGTTGCAGCTCTCCAGCAGGAGCTTGCGCAGGCTGACTGCGGCGTTGTCCGTGTTGGAGAGGAAGGTGTTCTTGATGACCACGCCAGCCCGGCCACCGGCCTTCAACATCTTGATAAAGTGCTGGAGGAACAGGAAGGCCGTCTCCCCGGTACGTATCGGAAAGTTTTGTTGGACCTCCGGGCGCTCCTTGCCGCCAAATGGGGGATTGGCGAGGATAACGTCAAAGCGGTCCTTCTCCTGCACGTCAGCTAAGTTTTCAGTGAGGGTGTTGGTGTGGATGATGTTGGGGGCTTCGATGCCGTGCAGTATCAAGTTCATGATGGCGATAACGTAGGCCAGAGATTTCTTTTCCTTGCCGTAAAAGGTGCGCTCTTGCAACGCCTTCAGATTGGCAGTGGTCAGGTGGGGCTTTGCCATGAGGTAGTCGTATGCTTCGCACAAGAAGCCTGCCGACCCGACAGCACCGTCGTAGATGCGCTGGCCGATCTCCGGCTTGACTACCTGTACGATGGCGCGGATGAGCGGGCGCGGGGTGTAATACTCCCCGCCGTTTCTCCCCGCATTTCCCATGTTCTTGATCTTCGCCTCGTAGAGTTGGGACAGTTCGTGTTTTTCTGTCTGCGACCGGAAGCGCAGTTCGTCGATGTGGTCGATGATGTCGCGCAGACTATAGCCGCTGTGTATCTTGTTCTTGATCTCGCCGAAAATCTCGCCGATCTTGTACTCGATGGTATTCGGCCCGGTCGCTTTCAACTTGAAACCATGTAAGTAAGGGAATAGCTTGCGGTCCACAAAATCGCGCAAGTCATCGCCGGTCATCGCCTTGTTGTGGTCGAGCTGCCCGTCAGTTCCCTTTGGGGCTGCCCAAGTTTCCCAGCGGTACGGCTCATCGAGGATGAAGTTGTACTTTTTCCCCTCCAACTCGGCCTCCATGGCCTTGTCCTGCTCCATGCCGTCGAGGTATTTCAGGAACAGCAGCCATGAGGTCTGTTCAGTATAGTCAAGCTCGGAACCGCAGCCTGCTTCTTTCCAGAGAACGTCGTCTATATTTTTAAATGCCTGCTCGAACATCAGTTACCTATCCTTTACGTTATGTCGTTGGTGCGCGGGAAATACTTTATCGGCACAGTTCAGGGGCCGCTCCGTAGACCACCACAGAGAATCGGTTAGGAATGGAGCCTGACCGCTCTGGGGCGATCTTCCTATTCGCCAAAAGTGTGTAAGTATTACCAGATTCAGCAGTTAGATGCCATAGATAATTATGTTATGGCCTTACCACGCCTTTTCCCAGATATGCCAGCCGATTAAAACCAACTAACTGACAGACGGCCACATTGACGACACAAAAGCCGAGTACAGCATGGAGGGGAGCATCGTCATTCAGAGCGACCCCGGTTTAATTCCGATACTCTGAATTAAAATAGTCACTTGCACATTAATGGCCGGTCCTTTATCCTGCGAAAATTGAATTTTAAGGGGGGGGCAAATGGGTGAGGTGGAGGAAGAGAGACAATATTACCCGGCTGATGAGGCGGCCGAAAGGTTGAAAAGGACGAGGGCAGATGTCGAGTACCGATTCGAGGTGGGCGAACTTACGGCATCAGTTAGGTTGGTCGAGGTTGAGCTATCTTGCGACGTCGGCGGTGCAGAGGGTCCGTTATGGGTGGATAATTTCTGTACTGATAATTTCTACATCAAGGATTATCACCGTATCAGATGGGATATGGAAGACAGATGTGACCTGATGAAGGCCGGGGTGACCCTATGGTTGCCATATAAGGGGAAACGGTTGTTTTACGAGTTTGCCTCCTCGTATATTGCCAGAAAATCAGAAGTTATTGTCACCACCGCCGCAATAAGAGACTTTGAGAAAAAGTTGGGAACGACTCCCAAGGCAATGCCGATTGTGCAGACGGAACAGGCTGGGGATGAACCTGCGGAACCACATGGCACCCAGTTTGGCACGGATGCCCTGCGGGGCGCTTCGCAAATATTGACGGCGCAACGTACCGCCGAAAGAGACCGGTTTGTAGATGCTATTATGGCGGAAATTGATACTAAGGTGAGAAAAGTCTTCGCCAACCGTGGTACTGACAGGGTAATTAACCATATCCGGTTCATCAAAGAGGCTGACGTGCCTGATGTAATGTTTGACAAGGTAAAGGCGAAAGTTGCTGGACAGATAAGGGCGAGATACGGTGATGCATCCTTTTCGTCACTGTCGAGAGCACCTAAAAAGAAAACCGTTGAGGACTACTTTCTCCCGCTTAAATAAGCTCCCTTCCAATAAGGGGCATCCCCCCTTATCCGATGTGGCCCCCTTAAATCGCCAATTTTAGGGGGCTTTTTCTTTGTTTCCTCTTCTATCTCGTCAGTTCAGGCGCTATGCTCCAAGTCATCAGAAAGGTGCTGGCCAGCCCTAAAAACTTTCAGGAGGTAGAAAATATGAGCCTGTTAGATCGTATTATACGGGAACCGGAGAGGAGGCTGATTACCGGACGTTCCACTGTCTCTTGGTGGAGGGATGAACGGGCGGGAACCGCTCCTCGGAGAGTCCAGATTGGCAGCAACGCAGTTGGCTGGCGCCTGTCGGAACTTATGGCATGGGTTGAGTCCCGGCAGGTAGTCCCGCCGGAGTCCTGCCGGAAAGTTGCTCCCGGCGCTCGACGTGGCCGCAAGCCAAAAGCCACCGACCAGGGGGAGTAAAATGGTGACCAGTCAACGAGTTGTCGAGTTGGAATCCATAGACCTCGCCGCGTTCCTTGTTACCGCCGGTCATGAAGTCACGATCTACCGTAATGCCGAAGGGCGGAGGGCGGTCTTTTCCTTCCCTGAGGATGCCGACCTTCACACGGCAATCGTGGCCTACGAGCGCGGTGCATCCCTACCGGCCAAACGACTCTTGAATGCCCGGTCCTACCTCTTCAGGGAGGCGTCCCGTGCTGTAAAGGGGGGAGGGAGGTGAGCGTACCCTCGACGGCCAATTCCACGAAGGGAAGGAAGGGAAAAAACCGGAAAGGGCGTGTCCCTATCGAAGGCGGCCTTTTTGTCCCGATCACCTTCGATGAACAAGATTCTGCTGCCTACATCTCGCTGACAGGTAATGCCGCCAAGTTGTACTGCTATCTCAAGCGTGCAGCTAGGACCGCAGCAAGTAACGGTGGCACTAGGGAACGAGACATTTCCTTCGATTTCACCTACACCGAAGCTAAAAGGCGTGGGTTCTCAGAGAGCACCTTCATCCGGGGGATTAAGGAACTGTGGGCGAAGGGGTTCATTGACGTGACCGAGCGTGGCGGACTTCGGGGAACAGGGCGCACCAACTCCCATTACAAGCTGGCCGGTTACTGGCAGACTTTCGGCAAGGAGTGGGCAGACCGCACCGCATTCCAGCCAGACCCCTTTGCCAAAACATCGGAGCCGAGGAGAGAAAGGGATGCGAGGTGGTGACACCGGGCCGATTTCTTGCCGAATCGGTGAAATCAGCCACTTCACTGTACTGAAAGAGATTGAGGAAGTGGGGAGTGAGCCGAGGAATACGGAGTGATATATGGCTACATATAAGTACCCTTCACTCTTGACAGGGGTCAAAAAGGTTTAGAGGGTGCCTACAGCTTCGGTTTTGACAGCCACAAGCAGTGTACCCCTGTCGAAAGTGAAGCTGTAGTGGTGAGATACCCCTGTCTAAAATGAAGTTAATTTTGTTTTGCGACCTAATCCAGAAAATGTTCCACTACTTTTAGCCGTCCCCGGATGAAATAACTGCCGTTGAGGAAGCCGGACGGCGACTGATCCTTAAGGAGGTGGCATGACGGAGTTCTACCTCATCGGCCCATGTGAACGGTGCAAACAGGTGAATCATAAGGATGGCAGGCACAAAGAAACTCAGCCCTGTACCGTCTATGGTTCTCTGCTTTGCCTGCTGGTACTACCACCACAACTGTCCGAAGGTTACGGACTAGGGAGGCAATTATGGACTGCGACTATATCACTATAGGTAGCTGCGTCATTAAGATGGACACCGAGGGGCGTTTCTGCGTGAACGACCTTCACAAGGCGGCAGGGGGAGAGGACAGGCATAAGCCGATTGAATGGATTAGGCTGGTGCAAACTGCCGATCTGGTAAAAGAACTGGAAAAGGTGGGCGTACCCACCATTAAAACCGTAAGAGGCCGGAATGGCGGGACTTATGTTTGCAGGGAAATGGTTGTCTCCTATGCTTCTTGGATCAGCCCTGCCTTCAATGTCACAGTCCTGCGTACATTCAGCGACCTCACCATGCAGCCGACCTTGCCGATGCCAATGGCTCCCCCGTCTCCCCCGGCCCCGGCGCTCTCCCATCTGGACACTCTCAGGGCAATCCTTGGGTCGATTGAGGAGGCAACGACCATTGCCGTGGAATCCAAGTCTCTCGCCACGGAAACTCACGCCAGAGTGGTCCTGCTCGAAACGAACCTGCATCTTGAGTACGGGCATCAGAAGGATTTGAGTGATGCGGTCCACGACAAAGTAGCCGAACTTATGGGCAAGCACAAAGAACTCAACAAAAACAGGTTGTATCCCGCCGTGTGGCGCTTGCTGAAGGATACCTTCAGGGTGCCAAGGTATATGGAAATCCCTGAACTCAAGTTTGGCGATGCTCTGAAGTTTGTCCAAGGGATCACCCTGACACAGTTGGCCGGGTTCTCGTTGGGGTTGAGAACCATACAGGGCGGCAAAAGCTGAAAAGGCGTCTGATGCCAACCAAGGGAGACCGCGAAATGGATAGAAGGGAACAGACCATCAAAAACGTGCAGAGATGGGCAAGGAAGACGGGCAAGGCTGATTACCTACGTTATCTGAAAGGCGACCGCCTGACCCGTGATGAAGCGATCAAGGCCCGCTGTTATGAGTGCGTCCAAGGAGAGGAAACCCGCCCGTGCCACGTTATTACCTGCCCCCTCACCCTGTACTGCCAGTGGAATACTGAAGCGGAGGGGGAGAATGAGAGCTAGGTCCGTGGGAGGCGGTGTACGGCCCTTGGCAGCAAATAACTACACCGTGTTAAGGGGATGATGGGGGAGCCGATCAACCGGCCTGCCAGAGGGGTTGTGAGCGTCTACTGGTAGGCAGTCTACTTTGACGGAACTCCAACAGATGAAGGGGCTTGGCTGGCTAACATTAACGACCCTAAAAAGGGAGTGGCGCATCACATTCCACACCTCCCCTTCAGGGTGAATCTTTTGTACGCCTGTTTAGCGGCTGTTCTGACAGCAGCGGGAGGGGGCCACATCGAATAAGGGGGGATACCCCTTATTTGAAGGGAGCTTAACTCTGACGGAAATCCAACAGACGAAGAGGCTTGGCCTCTTCGCAGAGGTGAAAGGAGGAACACATAATGAGGCATTTAACCGTTGCACAAGGCGACCGTATTCTGAGAAATTCCGACCTCAACGTAATTACGGGGGTGAGTCGGACGACGAGATGGCGGATGGAGAGGGCCGGGGAGTTTCCGGCGAGACGGCGGATCACCAACGGAGCAGTTGGTTGGCTTGCTTCGGAAGTGGACGAGTGGCTGAAGAGCAGGGGGGTGGCAAGGGACCCCAGCTGTGCAGCGAAGTCGAATGCGGAGGCTGGTGTTAGTACCCCCCCGGACATGTCTTAAGGGAAACTGCACAGACCACACAGGAGACCACACAAACTAAACAGGCACCTGCATCGTAAATGCAAGTGCCTGTTTTTAATGGTGGAGATGAACGGGATCGAACCGTCGACCTATGCGTTGCGAACGCATCGCTCTCCCAACTGAGCTACATCCCCAAAAAAATGTCGCTTCCCGCCCCTAAATTAAATCTGAATCCTAAGGCGTTCCTTATATACCGCAGTCCTACCCAATTTAAAAGCGAATTATCAGCAACCCCTCGGCAGGATAACCTTGAACTCGACTCCATGCCCCGGTTTGTTGACGATCTGTATCTTCCCACCATGGTTGGTGATGATCCGGTTGGCTATCGGCAAACCTAACCCGGTGCCGTTCTCTTTGGTGGTGTAAAACGGCGTGAAGATGCTGCTCAACGCCTCGACCGGTATGCCACCGCCGGTGTCGGAGATCCTCACGCAGATCGCCTCTTTGCCGTCAAGGTCGTCGGGCTGCACCTGGACTCCCAGCTTCCCGCCGGTTCCCATGGCGTCGAGGGCGTTCAGGATTATGTTGATGAATACCTGCTTCAATTGCTGCCCGTCGCCCAAAAGCTGCAGCTTTTGACGCGCAAACCGGGTGGTGACTTTGATCTGCTTCTCTTCGAGCGGCGGGCTGACGACTGCCAGGGAATCCTTGACGATCTCGGACAGGTCGCAACGGGTGTAGCAGATGCTGGCTTTCTTGGAAAAAAGCAGGATCTCGGAAAGGATCGACTCGAGACGGAGCACTTCGCGCACGATAAGGTCGGCATGCGCCCACTCGTTGCTGCCGTGGTCAAGCTTCCGGGTCAGGCGCGCGGCAAATCCGCCGATGGAAACCAGCGGCCCCTTCAGCTCGTGGGCGATGCCGGCCGCCATCTCGCCGATGGCCGCCAGGCGCTCTTTCTGAAGCAGGCTTTCCTGGGCCTCGCAAAGCTGACGGTTGGCATCTTCGACCTTGTTGTACAGGATGGAGTTCTCGATCGCCATGCCGGCCTGGTTGGTGAAAAGCTGCAGGAAGCGAAGATCTTCCTGGGTGATGACCTTCCGGGTCAGCGCATTGTCCACCATGACCGCACCTACCGCCTGCCCGTGGGCGATCAGCGGCGACGCGGCGAAAGCGGTGCCATGCCCGGGATGCAATTCATCAGAAATCTCGGCCTCGCCGGGTACATAGATGAGCCTCTTCTCCAGCACTGCCTGGGACGCGATGTTCAGGGTGGCGTTTAGCTCCAGACGCTTTCCCTGCACCTGTCTGCTAAACTCGGACTCTCGCTGGGACGCCATATCCTCTGCGGAAATGTCCCAGCGGCTGGACAGGAGGTCGTTGCTACCGCTTATCGGCGTTGAAAGGGAAGGGGCGTGCTCGCTGGTGACCCCAAGCATCCCCTGCAGTACGCCGGAGCGCTCGTTGGTGAGAAAGAGCATGGCGCGGTCGAAAAAAGGGGTAGGGCCCGAGGTCAGCGCGGTGAGGGTCAGGTGGATCAATTTGTTCAGCTTGATGGTGGAGAGCATGGTATTGCTCATCCGGTACAGCAGGGAGAGTTCTTTGAGCTTTTTGTCGTTTTCCAAGGCAAAGCTCGAGATGCGCTCCGAGCTGATCGCCTCGGCCAGTGCGCTGGAAAGAAGGTGGGCCAGCGTCTCAACGAACTCAGTCTCTTCGGGGGCCAAAAGGTCGCGAGTGCCGAAAAAGGTCAAGGCCCCCAGGGTCCGCCCGTTGCACCCCAGCGGGGTGCAGAGGGCATAGTAAGCAGTTCCGGACGCCTCGGGCGTCTCGCTGCAGGTCGCCTCGTCTGCCAGGGCGCGCGGCGCCAGCAGTTGCTCGGCGCGGAGCAGTCCGGATAACGCCGCCTGGTCTGCTCTGCGGCAGCTCCTAAAAAGGCGCGATTTTCCCTTTTCCCCTGAGTTCAGCCGGATAATCGCGCAAACCGCCAGGCCACTGCCGGTACAGAGTCGCAGCAGCCGCGGCAGCAGGGCGTTGGGGACCAGCGGGGCGTTCAAAAGCCTGCCAAGCGAACTCATCAGCGACTGATTGCGCCGGCACCGTTCGGCGGCCCGGGCCGCGTGTAACCCCGCCACGACCAATCCGAAAAGCGGGAGTAGCGGGGCCATGCCGCGGGTGGACGCCGACGCGAGGGAGCCTGCTGCGAAGCCTAAGCCCAGTACGGCGACCAGCCGCTTGCCGTCAAGAACCGGGAGCGCCAAAAATTCCCCCGCGGCGGAATTCTCCTCGTCGGGGTGCAAGCGGTCCCTGGTGGCGGCGACAGGCTCGAGGCGCGCCGCTGCGGCTCCGGCGCAACCCTCGCCGAAGGGTATTAGGCAGCTCTGCTCGGTAAGTGGAAGAAGGGTGCTGACGCGCTCAGTAAGGGCGCTAAGATTGGTGCCGGGTAGGTAAATTGTGGCCGAGGAAAGGCCGAAGGCGTTGGACGCCAGACGGAGCAGGCAGATGAGCCGTGCCGGATGGGAGCGCGAGGTCGCCAGGGCAATCCGCAACGCTTCCTCCAGGAGGTTTTGTCCGTTCCGGGCGGCCATGGATACTCCGAAGGATGTCTTGAGAGAGAAAGCGAGGTTCTGCGGCTAGCGCACCCGTTCCTTCTTTTCCTGCTCCATCTTGCAATCTATGCAGAGTGTCGTCACCGGACGGGCCTTCAGGCGCGCCTCGCTGATGTCCTCCTCGCAGACGTCGCAGACACCGAAGGTCCCGGCATCGATGCGCCCCAAGGCTTCCTGGATCTTGTTGATCAGCCTGCGCTCCCGGTCTCTGATCCTCAGTTCGAAGCTGCGGTCGGATTCCTGGGTCGCCCGGTCGGTCGGATCGGGAAAGTTGGTCGTATCTGACGTCATCTCGGAGACGGTTTTGCCCGCCTCTTCGAGGAGCGATCGTTTCTCGTCCTGCAGGATACCTCTGAAATACTCGAGTTTTTCCGTATTCATGACACCTGTCCCTTTTTTGAATCAATTCGCTATTAAAGAGGATTTTTCAGTATTAGTAAAGTAAAATATCATCTCTCATAGATTAAGTGCCGGACAGGGTCTGCGTTGACCCGATGCACCACCCCAACTCTGGCCGTTTGCTACTCCCTGCGCCGTCTGGTGCGGCAATCAGATGGCGTCCAGTGCCTCACTGAGGTCGGCGACGCCGACGATCTCCATGCCGGCCAACCCGTTTTTCGGGGCGTTCCCTTTCGGGACGATGGCGCGGGTGAAGCCGTGCTTGACTCCTTCCTTGAGCCGCGCCTCGCCGTTGGAAACCGGGCGAATCTCGCCGGAAAGACCGACTTCCCCGAATACCATGAGGTCCTGCGGCAGCACCGAGTTGCGCAGGCTCGACACGATGGCGAGCGCTACCGCCAGGTCGGCGCTGGTCTCCAGCACGCGAATCCCGCCTACCACGTTCACGAAGACATCCTGGTCGGAGAGCACCAGGCCGCCGTGCTTGGTGAGGACGGCAAGGATCATGGCGATGCGGTTTTGGTCCAGGCCGATGCCGAGCCGGCGCGGGCTGCCGTACTGGGCGGAGACCACCAAGGACTGGATCTCCACCAGAAGCGGGCGAGTACCTTCCCAGAGCACGCTGATCAGGCTTCCGGGAGCGGCGGTATCGGTGCGCGAAAGAAAGATCGCCGAGGGGTTCTTCACCTCCCGCAGGCCGCGTTCGGTCATGGCGAAGACTCCCAGTTCGTTCACCGGGCCGAAGCGGTTTTTCGTGGTGCGCATCAGCCGGTAGCGGGCGTCCTCGGTGGAGCTCAGCATGACCTGGGTGTCCACCATGTGGGAGAGCGTCATCGGCCCGGCCAGGGCCTGATCCTTGGTGACATGGCCGACCAGTATCAGCACGACTCCGGTGGTCTTGGCGTAGCAGGTGAGGGTCGCGGCGCTTTCGCGTACCTGGGAAACCCCGCCGGGGGCCGCGTCGACGCCCGCCACGTGCATGACCTGGATGGAGTCGATGACGATCACCTCGGGGCGCTCGACGCCGGCCGCCTCCAGGACGCGCTCCACGGAGCTCTCCGCCAGCATCTTGACCCGGTCGGTCGGGAGCTGCAACCTCCTGGCCCGGCCGGCGATCTGCTGCAGGGACTCCTCGCCGGAAACGTAAAGCACCTCGCGGGACCTGGCGGCGAAACACATGGTCTGCAGCAGTATGGTGCTTTTCCCGGCACCGGGATCGCCGCCGATCAGGATGACCGAGCCGGGAACGAAGCCGCCCCCCAGTACGCGATCGAACTCCTCGCTTCCGCTGGAAAAGCGCGCTTGCTCGGTGCACTCGACAGCACCCAGCAGCGTTACCACAGAAGTTGCGCCGGCAAACCCCTCGCGCCTCCCGGGGGGGGCGAGGCGCACCTCCGCTACCGTGTTCCAGGCATCGCAGGCGGTGCAGTGCCCCTGCCACTTCGGATAGACCGCTCCGCAATCCGAGCAGACATAGCCCGTTTTAACCTTTACTTTTGCCATGTTACCCCGGGCTTTTTCCGCGAAATAGCGGAATTATTCTCTGGGAAATACTATTCTTTTTGCGGATTGCTGTCAACTGCAGTGCGCTTTGCCATTTGACAAGGTTTAACCACCTAAGATACACTTTTGGCTCAGTGGAGTATGGCATAGCGGCGTCCCTGACTGTTTCCCAAGGGAATGCGATCACTCCATGCTGTTTTCCCAAGGATGCTGCGTGACTCGAACTCTTCCCGGAGGGGCGCTGCGCGGCTCCTACTGGTTGGCTGGTGCAGGAGGCAGGATGGTTCATGGCGGCAGCGTCTCGATGAAGACCGGGGAGAGCGATCCCCTGACCCAAAACTACCGGCGGGCTCTCGGTGCCATACGGGAAATCTTCCGGCAGGTTGACTGCGGCTTGGTTCCGGAGGTACGGAATCTGCTGGCAGCGGCACAAAGCCTGGCGTCGGCAGCGGTCAGGGACCCGGCGGAACTTCTCTGGCTCACCATAAATAAGGACTGCGACAGCTACAGCTTTCACCACAGCGTTAACGTCGGGATCCTGGCCATGGCGCTCTCGGCTGCCATGGGGCAGCCCCTGGCTGAGGTCGAGGAGGCTGGAATGGCCGGTTTCCTGCACGACCTCGGCAAAACCAAGATCGACAGGGATATCGTAGCGAAGCCGGGCAAGCTGACCGAGCAGGAATACGACGAGATGAAGCGGCATGCGGAGTACGGTGCCATCCTCATCCGCCTGATGGAGGGGGTGCACAGCCGGGTGGCCAACGGAGTGCTCGGGCATCACATCCGCTTCGACCGGGGAGGGTACCCGGAGTGGGCTCGAGAGCGGACCTTCAGCGCCATGGCCGGGATCGTTGCGGTGGCTGACTGCTACGACGCGACCACTACGCAGAGGGTTTACCAGCCTCAGATGCTGCCGGCGCAGGCGGTCGAAGAGATCCGCAGCCAGAGCGGTACCAGCCTGGATGGTGGCATCGTGGCATGCTTTCTTGAGCTGGCCGGCCGCTTCCCGGTGGGAAGCCTGGTGCGCCTTGACAGCAATGAGATCGCGGTGGTCTTCACGCCGAGTTCGGACTCGCGCGGCGCGGCTACGGTGCAGTTAGTCAGGGACAGTTCCGGGACGGCGCTCGCCGAGCCGGTGCTGCTGAGCCTGGCGCAAAGCGGCAGCTGCATCGTCGATCTGGTTGAACCGCTTTTGCAGGGGGAGATTGCCTGTTGCATCTGATGGAGGTCAGGGGAGCAGGGGGAGTGCCTGTTGCGTCTGATGGGCGTCAGGGGAGCAGGGAGAGCGCGATGACCGCGGCAGACCGGGTCTTTTCATGAGGGGAGCCGATCAGCCGCAAAAGCGGTTCCACGAGGGTGGCATCCCCGATACGGCCCAGGGCGAGCGCGGCCTCGGCATCGAGCAGGCCGTCCCCTTCGTCGAGAAATGGCAGCAGTCTCGGGACCAGGGACGGTTCGCGATAGTGGGAGAGCGCCTCGATGGCTACGGCGCGTACTGCCACCTGGGGATCATGAAGCTTTTCCACCAGTAGCGCCAGCGTCTGTGGGAGCGCCAGCTCACCCAGGACCTTGACGGCAGCGCACCGGATGTCCTCCTCGGTGCGTGCCGCGCAGTACAGTAGGATGGGAAGCACTTTTTCTCCGCCCAGACGCCCGAGCGCGTAGATCGCCCCGATTTTGGTCCCTCGGTCCCCCTGCTTCAGCCGAACCAGAAGTTCCTCCAGGCTCTCCGCCGCCTCCAGCGTCTCAAGCGCCTGAGCAGCCGCCTGGCGCACGTCTGCGCTGAGATCCTTGAGAAGGGGGATGATCGCCTCACGTCTTTTAATGCGGGATGCAGGTTCCATTCATGATAACTAACAAAATTCCTTCCTTTCCACAAGAAAATTCAAATCGTTACCAGATAAAGGAGCTGTTCCTTTCCAGTTTGCTGCGGGGGCGGAGTATGCTACCTTGCAGGAGGAACCATTGCGCCAGGTGAGTGACCGGCAGCGCGGCAGTGGGCGCGGCTGCGCCTCGGGAGCGCAAGGGATCCGGCAGGGAATAAAATGCAGGGAGCAAGGGGAAAAGCTATCATGAAACAGAGGATTAAATGTGCGGCACTGTCGGCCTTCGTGCTGCCCGGGCTGGGTCAGCTTTGTCATGGGCGACGCTTGAAGGGGGGATTAATGATCCTGCTCGACAACGTCTTTATCCTGGGCGCACTCTTCATCGCGCTGCGCAGTGCGGGGAAGCTGATGCTCGCCGGCAGCAGCGTCGGCGGCGGTCTCAATGCAGAAAAGGTGCTGGCCGGGATACAGACGGACGCTCCCTACGCGCGCTGGATGCTGGGCGGCTTTTTGCTGCTCTGGATCTACGGCGTGGTCGACGCGGCCCTCGACAAAGGCGAGCAGTAACAATTGACAAACACTATTTTATTATGAGATAAGAGTAAGGAAGTCTGCAGTTTCCGTACAAAAGAGGAGCTTTTATATGTTGCAATCAGAGGTACTCGGCACCGGGGGCTTTGTTCCTGCCAAGGTGGTCGACAATAGTTATTTCGATTATCTGGTGGATGATGCGGATACCTGGATTCATTCCAGGACCGGAATCCGGCAGCGGCGCTTTGCCGAAGCGGAAGAGTCGACCTCTGATCTGGCAACCAGCGCGGCCCTGCTTGCCCTGGAAAATGCCGACCTTGACCCGGGAGAACTCGACTGCATCATCGTCGCCACCTCCACGCCGGACATGATCCTACCCGCGACCGCCTGCATGGTGCAGAAGAACATCGGCGCGGTCAACGCCTTCGCCTTTGACATGAACGCCGTCTGCAGCAGCTATATCTACGGCATGGAGATCGCGGACAACCTGATCCGCTCCGGCAAATACAAGAAGGTGCTTCTGATCGGTGCCGACACGTACTCGAAGATTCTCGATTTCCAGGACAAGGGGTCGGCTCCGCTTTTTGGCGACGGTGCGGGTGCGGTCATTCTGGGCGCCAGCGGTTCGGGGAAGGGGATACTGCAGAGCGTCATGAAGAGCGACGGCAAGGGGTGGGAACTGATCCAGGTCCCCTCTTCGGGTTCCCGGAAGCCGGTCAGCGCCGAGAGCATCGCGCTCAAGGAGAACACCTTCAAGATGGCCGGAAAGAGTGTCTTCGTTTTCGCGACCGACGTCATTCCGCGCATCATTGCGGACCTTTCGGAGCGCGGTGGCGTGAAGCCGGAACAGATCGACCATATCATTCCGCACCAGGCGAACGTGAGGATCATCGATTTCATCTCCAAGAAGACCGGCATCGCCAAGGAGAAGTTTCTGCTCAATCTGGACCGTTACGGCAACACCGCCGCGGCGTCGGTCGGGCTGGTGCTCGACGAGAACCGCAGGAGCGGCGTGATCAAGTCCGGGGATCTGGTGCTCATGATGGGTTTCGGTGGCGGATTGTCCTGGGGCGGGATATTGCTGAGGATGTAGAGGCGGTAAGGTCGTTGAGTCGTTGAGTCGTCATTGTTCCCAGGCTCCTGCGTGGGAACAATCACCCTGACTACTCGACGACTCGACTACTCGACGATTTCCCCCGTTTTCCTCCCCCCGACCCCTTCCCCGATCTCCAGAGGGCTTAGCCCGTGTGCCCACATCAGGGAACGCAGCTTAGTTGCCGGGACCCGCAAGTGCCAGCCGGCATGGAACCGGTCGGCGGCAAGCAGCACCCCGCCAGGGGCTAAGCGCGACGCCAGCGCACTTATGGCACGCTCCAACTCGGCCGGCTCATGCAGCAGCGGCCCCCCCAAAAGACCGTTGCACAGGATCAGTTGGTAGTTCCCCTCGCCCCCGATCGCCCCAACCTCATCCAGATAAAACTCCATGGCCACGGCGTCTCTTCCCGTCAGTAGCGGCGTCACCCTGCTGCGGTACTCCGCCGCCCGCTCCGGATCATGAGGGAAGTAGGCGTGGGCGGCGGCAAAGAGCTCGATCGGCTCCAGGGTCGAGCCGTGCACGACGCAACCTTTCCCCTGGAAGCCCGCCGCGCCAATCAGCTCGACCAATCCGTAGCTACCCTCTCCGGAGCCGCAGGCGCTGTCCAGCGCGCGCAGGCATCCGCCTAGGCTGGTAACGTTTCCCCGCAGCCATTGCGCCAGCCACTGCGACTGCACCGGGTAGCGGTCGAAAGTTCCGCCGAAGTGGTGCGGGAGCAGCAGGGCGAAGAGAAAGCGCATCCGCTTTCCCGGGTCGCAGGCAAGCTCGCGCAGGGTGGCCGCGGGATCGGCGCAGCCTAGCTGCGGTCTGAACCGGTGCAGCAGGTCGAGCCAACTCGCGGAACTGCCGAGATAGGTTCCTTCCAGAAAGGGGGCGAAACGGCACCCCATGGTGAGCAGATGCCTGAAGGCCGCTCTCACCGGGGCCATCGGGAAAAGCGCCTCCGTGAGCCCCCGCATCTCAGCCGTCAGCGCCAGGCCGGGCGCCCAAAGCGGCAGCGGGTAGCAGTCGGCGTAGCTGCGAAAGTCCGCTGCCAAGCGGTCGATCCGGCGGGTCAGCTCCGGGCTTTGCAGCGGCCCGGTGATCAGGAGACGGTCTAGCCGCTGCGCGGTTTCTCGGGGCTCCAAGGTCGGTGTGAAGGAAAGCTCCATAGCTAAAGGACCACGCTATGCAGGTCGCGGCGCTGGTAGCGCCAGGCGAAAGCCCCGGCCCGAAAGAACCAGTCCAGTAGGAACACTCCCCAAACCATGTAGAGCGAGAGGTGCAGCGGATAGGCGGCAAGGTAGGAGAAGAGCACCCTGATCCCCCACATGGCGACCAAGGTGACCAGGAAGACGTAGTGGGTGTCGCCGGTGCCGCGCAGGCTCCCGGCGTAGACGAAGGAGATGGCGAGCGGCACCTGGGCGAAGGCGACCAGTCTGAGGAACACGCTTCCTTTCTCGATGACGTCGGGGTCCGAGGTGAAGAGCGCAATCAGCTGGTGCGGCAGGCAGAAAAAGAGCAGCGCCATGGCGGACATGACGATGATCGCCAGCCGTAGCGCCTCGGTGTGGCTTAGGTGGGCGCGCTTGATCTTGCGCGCGCCGAGTGCCTGTCCCATGAGGGTGGAGGCGGCGATCCCCATCCCCGCGCCGGGCATGAAGGAGAGCGATTCGATGGAAAGACCGATCTGGTGTGCGGCGTAGGCGGCGGTGCCGTAGCCGATGATGAACTTGGAGTAGAAGAGCTGGCCGGACTGCTGGGCGATCCGCTCTAAAGCCACCGGGTAGCCGATGTCCCAGACCTTGCGCAAAAGGACCAGGTCGGGTGGGCCGATTTTCAGATAACCCTTCCGGAGAGCCTGCACCAGGAGGTAGAGAAAGCCGCACATCTCGGAGAAGTTAATGGCGTAGGCGGCGCCTACCACCCCCATCCTCGGTAGACCGAAATGACCGTAGATGAGCGGGTAGGCAACCACCACATGGAGGACGTTGACCAGGAGGACTCCCTGCATCGGCGTCCTGGTGTTGCCGATTCCCTGCATGATGGCGGAGAGTATGTTCAGTCCGGCGGTGAAAGCGAAAAAGAGAAAGACCAGCCGGATGTAGTCCGAGGCAAAGGAGAGGACGTCGTTGGTGGCACCCAGGAAGCGGGCGACCTCGCATCCGAAAAAAAGTCCCACAAGGGTCGCCGCCACGGCGAGGGCAGCACAGAGCAGGCAGGAAGCAAAGGCCGCGCGTCTGGCCTCCGGGCGGCGTCCCGCGCCCCAGAGGTGGGCGATAACGACGGTGGCGCCGGTGGCAAGCCCCCAGAAAACCGTCATTACCACGAAGATGAGCAGCTGGCCCAGCCCCGTCGCGGCGATCGCTGCGGCTTCCAGGCCGCCGACCATGAAGATGTCCACGATGGAGACGAGCCTTTGGAAAAGGGACGATAGGAGCACCGGCAAGGAAAGGGCGGCGACGTCACGGCGGATGGAGACCCGCTTGCCGGTCCTGGCCCGGAAAATGCGCTGATTCAAGACTGCATACTCTTGTTATCCCTTCACCTGGAAAGCCTGACCGGCGCGCGTCCGATCAGAGCGATCGGTCCTATCCGACCGATTCGGCGGATCTGCTGCGCGCCGCTGTTAAATGCCCTGTTTTATCCTGGCCCGGCCTAAAGCCCAAGTTCCTCTTCCATACTGAGGGCGAAGTTCTTCGCCCTGCCGGAGGGAGCGATGATGCCATAGGCGATCGCTTCCTTCAGTTCGGCAGCCGTGGCCCCTGCCTCCTTCGCGACCGCGAAGTGCTTTTTGAGTCAGGTGGGGCAGCCGACCGCGACTGCACAACCGACCCGGATCAGTTCGCGGTACTTGACTTCGAGGACTTCCTCATACTGGTAGTCGAGGATCTTCTTGCGGATCTTCATGACTGGGCTCCTTAGGCGGGAAGGTGAGCTGGTGAGCTGGTGAGCTGGTGAGCTGGCGAACGTTTACATAGATAGCACACTTGGCGTGAGCTGAAAACAGGAAGTGCAGCGATTTATGCTGGTGAGCGGAAGGGAGGTTTCCTGGACTTACGGTCGCCTCAGTCCGGTGGATGAGGGGGCGAGTCGGTTGAGCCAGAGTCCGGCGGGCGAGTGAGAGAGGCTCCTAGCCCGATAATGGCCACAAAAAAAGCGGGAAACCCGAGGGGGTTCCCGCCTTTTGATCTCTCAATCGGCACGCCTGCCCGATCAGTTCTTCACCTGCGACATTTTTGGTTTCGTTGCGTTTTTCACCGAGGCAGTCAGGCTCGTCACCCGAGCTATATACTCGTTGTACGCTGCTTCAATTTCTTTTTCTGATGCCCTTACTAATGACTCCAATTTTCTCTCTGCCTGATGCAACTCCTGCTTATACAACTCCAATTTGTCATCAATATCCATCAGCATGTTTTCCAAAAGCCAGCGCCTATTCGCGGGGGTCAGCGAGTAATCATTGACTATGGCGCTGATGTCATCGTCGACATCTTCCAGCAAGGTTTGAATCTGCTGCAATTCTTTTATTTTTTGGGTGATCTTTTTAAATTCCAGTACCTTTCCCATGCCGGCTCCTACCTTCGCTGACTGTGTGGCAGCTGGGACAGCCTCATTGTCCTTGGCGTTTATAGATCTCTTGATTCGACGCCGGGTTTCCCCTCAACTGCGTTAAATGACGTGACACCGTATGATAATTTATTTCCGCGTTGAATGTAAATAGCTAAAATAGAGAGAGAAATTAGCGGATGCAAAAGAGGGGCGCCGGTTCCGACGCCCCTCTTTCCCGCTATCTGCCATGACTTTTGCTGAGGGGATTCCCCCGCATTACTTCACATTCCCATCCGATAAAGAGAAAAAACCACCAGCGAGCCGGCGAGGCAGTAGTATCCGAAATAGTGCCAGAGACCTTTCTCCAGCCAACTGGAGAGCCAGCGCAGGGCAAATAACCCGGCAATGAAGCTGAACACCATGCCGCACAGGCTAGGGAGAAATAGATCCAGCAGATGCGTCCCCCCCGGGCTAAGCGGCGCGGCCTGTGCCTTCATGAGCCGCATCGCTTCTCTGGCGATCACCGGAGGGGTCAGTACGACGGCCAAGGCAAAGCTGAATTCCTCGATACGCTCTCTGGCAATGCCCAGCAGTAGACCCGCGGAGATGGTCGCACCCGAACGCGAAAAACCGCGCAGCGGCAGGCAGAGTCCCTGCACGGCTCCGATGAGGCACGCCTGGAGGGCCCCGACCTCTTTTCTTTGCTCCGCGTCCGGGGTCCGCCTCAACCCAGCAAAGACGATCAGTATCCCCACTGAGGCAAGCGCAGCCGAGATCAGGCCGAGGTTCCCGAAAAGCATCTCGATCTCGGCGTGTGCCCCCGCGCCGAAGGCAAGCCGCTCGATGGCGATTTTCAACCCGAAACCGACTACGCCGGTCAGTGCGGTGGCGACGAAGATAAGCCGGCACGATTTCCAGAACTGTTGCCGCGAGCTAAAAAAGCTCCGGCACCAGGATTTCCAGAAGAACAGGATCACGGCAAACATGGTGCCGGTGTGCAGCATAACCAGTAACAGGGTCATTTCGGGGGTGGTGGGGTCGAGCCCCATAAGCTTTGCCGCGACGATCACATGCGCGGAACTGGAAACGGGAAGCAGTTCTGCCGCACCCTGCACGGCGGCCAGCAGCAAGATTTGTAGCAACGTCATATTTGTTCTCCTTCTGGCAGGTCTGGTTTGGAGTGTTGGCGCAAGGCTGGTCGCTCATTTTGGCAACAGGTCCGGCCGGCACAAAACGCAGAGTGTAAACTAAAAGGCCCCAACAAAAAACAAGAATACCATTTCCATTATCAAAAAACTCGCAGCGCTCCTGGCTCAATCGATCTGCTCGAGCTGCCTTCACGGATACCAGGTTTTCAGCAAGCGGGGCGGTTTTGGCCACCTCAAAGCGTGCTTTTCCCCGTAGCCCGAGTCTTTTATCGTGACATGAAAAACACGAAAAAGTGGTGCCGCCGTCAGTACGCCTCATATGAGGTAAGTGTTGGATCATTTCGGGTAGCTCAGCGATTTACGTCGGAATGGATCGGGATAGATATTCTTTAATTTCAGTGGGTTATTTTGTGGGACATCTTTGGCATATTAATTGCTGTTTATTGGCATAGCTTTAATAATCTACTCAGGAGGAAGTAAAAATGAAAAAAATTCTTTCCAGCATCGTAGCAGCTTTGGTCGCCGTTTCTTTCGCAGGTATCGTCTGCGCTGCTGAGCCGGCAAATTCAGAAACAAAAACCGACACCACTACGACTGACGCTTCCGGTGCGAAGGTAGAAAAGAAAGTAACCAAGAAAAAGAAAACCAGCAAGAAAGGCAAAAAAGTCAAAAAGACCATGAAAAAAGAAGAAACCACCACCGCACCCGACGCCGCACCGGCTCCGGCTGCCAAGTAATAACCTGTTCGTTTTGTTTGTAAAAGGGCCGCTTCTTCGGAAGCGGCCTTTTTGCGTGTTGGGATCTCAAAAAGGTTAGGGACGATTTTTGAGCCAGTCGCGGACGAGCGCCGAGAGTGCACCGAGTCCGCCGTGAGCCCACATGGCAAACAGGAGTTGGAGTCGGCTTCCCTCACCTCCTACAATTGTTTGACAGGGACAGCTGCATATTGTATATACAACTTAGAGGTGTGGCGAATGGATAAAGATAGCGCGCTTAAGGTCGGAGAAATGGTGGCGAGCCAGTGCCTTGCCGGCAGGGTACGACGGCTGAACAGGGTCATCACCAATCTCTACGACCGGGCGCTGCAACCCTACGGCATCACGGTCAATCAGGCAAACGTGCTGGTCAGCCTTCTGGTTCAGGGAGAAGCCAGCCCCGGAGAGATCGGCGTGCGCTTGCAGATGGAAAAATCGACCATCAGCCGCACCCTCGTGCGCATGAAAGCCAGCGGCTGGGTCGCGGTAAGTGGTGGCGGTCCCAGACAGACTGTGCATATCACCGACTCCGGAAGGCAGCTGATGTTGGATACACATGAAGCTTGGCAAAACGCCCAGAGGTCGGCCCAGGAACTATTGGGTGAGGATGGCGTTGCCTCTCTGGTGCAGGCGGTAGATCGCCTGCGCCAGGACAGTTGATTTTTTAAGTTAGCCGCGTTGTACCTGCAGTTTAAGGCGCAGCACCAGGGAAAAATCTGCAAAAGGACCGATCTCGGGACTTTTTTTTGGCCATGATGGTTGTATATACAACTAGTTTTGTTTGGTCACCGGCCAGGAATCACAGAGGAGCAATCGGCATGAGAAAAGGGAAGATCGTGGAACTCAAAAGAGTCGTAGTTACGGGGATGGGGGCCATTACTCCGCTGGGCAACCGGGTTCCCGACTTGTGGGACAATTTGCTGGCCGGAGTCAGCGGGGCAGTTCCCATTACGCGCTTCGACACGACCAATTTCAAGACTAAGTTCGCTTGTGAGGTTAAGGGGGGAAGTGCTTAGCGCAAGACGATAAAAAACCGCCCTCAGCAATACTTTCGGTTTCGGGGGGCATTGCGCCAACCTGGTGTTCGGTTCGTTGTGGTGAAGGTCGAGTTAGCTGGAACGTAAGGCAGCAAAAGAGATGGGCACCGCAAAGTCGTTTCTATCGGAGTAACAACACTATGAGTACAATCGAGCAAATGGTACAGACCAGAGCCTATGCCTTGGGTTATGAAAAGTGCGGCATTATTCCCATTCGGGAAATGGATGATTACGCCGACCAATTCGAAGAACGCATTCGAAGGGTACCACAGGCAAAGGGCTTTTATGAAAGGATGAGACGCCTCACAAATATCAGGCAGGAATTCCCGTGGGCCAAATCCATCGTTGTTACAGTGGCTAATTACGGAAAATATAAAATACCGGAACACTTAAAGGATAGAATCGGGAGGATGTACCTGTTCGATCCCCGAATAGACTCAGGCTCGGAGGAATTTCACAATAGTCTCTCCATGGAAAAATACTTGCAGGAGCTTGGACTCAGGACAGCTTCCAATCGGCACTACGGACTGGTCGGTTTGCGCCTGGCAGCCATGAAGGCCGGCCTAGGGACCATCCGTAACAACAATTTTTTCTACACCGAATCCGGGTCGTGGGTGAGTTTAGAAGGCTGGGCTACCGATCAGGACCTGGAATTGATAGAAACCACCAGTCTGCCCGCGTGCCCCACCGGTTGCAATCGCTGCGTTGCTGCCTGCACCAGTGGATCTTTGTCAGCGCCGCATACCATGTCTCCGAACAGCTGTGTTTCATTTTTAACCACATTTGGCGGGCGGGATTTGCCGAATGAGCCCCATTGCAGGAGCTTTGGTAACTGGATTTACGGATGCGATGCATGTCAAAGTGTCTGCCAGATGAACAAAGACAAATGGCAGGAGACAGCCGAGTTCCCCGGAGTTTCAGATTTGGCTCCCTATCTCACGCCGGAAAGCATCCTGGAAATGGAGCATGCCTTCTATAGGAAAAACGTACAGCCAAAATTCTTTTACTTAAAGGAATATGAACTCTGGAAATGGAAGGTAAATGTTCTGTGTTTCATGCGCAATAATTATCGGAGCAGTTACAGGCCCTCTATAGCTGCAGCTTGTGAAAATGAAAACGAGAAGGTTCGTGACATGGCCCTAGTCATCTGCCGCGAGCTTTACGATGGGGAATATAGCACCCCGCAAGAGTCGAACGAAATGGTGGCATCGGGCCCCGATGACTAAGCCTTCGCATATCACGTTTGGTGCCTCGGACCCGGAACCGCCTGCTGTCACACTTTGGCCGAACGCCTCGCCAGCAGAGGGGCGATAAAAGCATCAAACACGGCGCGCTGCTTCGCGGTCAGGAGGTCTACCTGGCCTTCATGGTCGAGGAGGAAGGTGGCGACGCCGATGACTGTTTTTGGCAGGTAACCTGTTCCGGAAACACTTGCGGCGATTTCATCTGCTCGTTTGCTCACCAGATTGTGGAGCTGATGTAGGTCGATTTGCATTGTTTAAATCCTCTTTTAGGTTTCGGTTGCACTGGGACCCCTGCCCAGTTTAGGTTTTCAGGTGGCTTCTCTACAACTTCCGACTCTGTTGCCCTTCAGCTCCGCCCAGGGACACTACCCTTCGACTCAACTCAGGGAGCGGGCCTTCGCTGAGCGGTGTCGAAGCGCAAACGGACTGGGCTGCAAGGGGAAGGTCCGAAAGTTAGCAGGAACAAAAAGGCGTGCAACTTTTAGAATTGCACGCCTTTAATTTCCTTTCCTAAAGGGTTCGACTAAAAAGGTTATATTTGTGTAAATTGCGTCAACTGTGTGTGATAGTGCCGACGTTTCGGATAGTTGCATCACTTTTGGCTGCCACTTAAACGGCAGAAGGTAAACTTCTTGCCGGAGATGGCGATAAAACCGGTCAAAAGTTTACCAATATGACTCCATCGTCAGAAAAGTTTATACCACACCTCCCGGTCTTCGCGCAACAAGGGCCCACTGTCATTGCAGATGAGGGGCGGTTGGCACCTTACCTCCCGGGGTAGACGCGCCGTTACTATTTATTGTTTTTGACTGAATTGAGGTAGGCATTAACGCTCCTGACACAAATCTCGCTTAACAGGCTTTCCTTGCAACAGGGCACGCTAAGGCTGCTTTTTGCTACTCTTCCGATCATTATCTGCCGTCCTCTTATTTCAAACTGTTGTAATCGTCATCAGATACTGGTTCCAGCCAGGTTGCCGGACCTTTTTCAGGATTGATCTCAATGGCAAGGTGGACAAACCAACTGTCCTTGGCAGCACCATGCCAGTGCTTGACATCGGCTGGGATATCAACAACGTCGCCTGCATGAAGTACCTGTGCCGGCTTACATAAGCCGTTCCAAAGCTTCATCGTCAAAGTGAGGCAAACTCGTAAAAAGGATTTAATAGTTCCCGCCCTTTATCCTTCGCCGTCGGAAAACACAAGCTGCTCAACTTGGGACATCTCGGATTCCCCCCTGTTTTATTTCAACAAAATTTCTACTTAAAAAATATGATGCTTCAGCCAATCTTTATTCCAACACAAAAAAAGCCCCAACACACTGTAATCACAGCGGCTGGGGCTTTTTATTCAACAGAAACTAAATTACTGTTCCTCAGAACGGGATCTCATCGTCAGGGTTGAACACCGGTTCCTCGTAGGAGTTGCTCTGGCTGTGCTCCTGCTGGGCCGGGCGCTGCGCCGGACGTCCGCCGCCGCTATTGCCGCCGCTGTTGCTTCCGCCGCCTTCACCTTTGCCTGAAAGCATCTGCATCTTCTCGCCGACGATCTCCGTCGTGTAGCGATCCTTTCCTTCCTTGTCCTGCCACTTGCGGGTCTGCAGGCGCCCTTCGATGTATACGGTTTTCCCCTTGGAGAGGTACTCGCCGGCAATTTCGGCAAGACGCGCCCAGAGGGTGATATTGTGCCATTCTGTCTTCTCTTCCCACTCGCCGGTTTTTCCCTTGAACTTCTCGGAGGTGGCGAGGGAGAAGGAGGCGACGGCGGTGCCACCTGCTGTGTAGCGCACCTCGGGGTCCTTGCCCAGGTTTCCTATGAGCATCACCTTATTGAGACTGGCCATCTAGTGTTCTCCTTTTTCTCTGTTTGAGTGCAACCTTGCTTGGTGTGGAAGTGTATAGAAATCGCGCTGCGCTGGCAAGCGATAATTGGTTTGACTCTATGGGGAAAAAAAAGTAACTTAACCGGGATTTACCTCAAGGAGTGTATGATGTTGCGAGCACGAATCTACCTCCTTTTTCTGGTTCCCTTTACCCTGTTTTGTTCCATCTGCGCCGTCATCTCGGGGCTGGTTGACAGCAGCGGACGTTCAGGACATGCCTGCGCCCGGTTCTGGAGCCTCTGGTGTCTGCGCATGGCGCAGATCCGCCTGGTCGTGACCGGTCTGGAACTGGTACCGACCCAGGGCCCGGTCATCTACATGGGGAACCACCAAGGGAATTTTGACATCCACGCCCTTTGCAGGGCGATCCCGCGTACCTTCTCCTGGGTCGCCAAGGAAGAGCTTTTTCACCTGCCGATCTTCGGAAGCGCCATGAAACGCGCGGGATACATCCCGCTCGACCGCAGCGATGGGCGAAAAGCGCTCAAGAGCATGCGGATGGCAGCGGAGCGCATCGCAGCCGGAACCAGCGTGGTGATCTTTCCGGAAGGGACGCGGACCCAGGACGGCTTGCTGCTCCCCTTCAAGCGCGGGGCATTCCTGCTCGCCGCGCGGGCCGGGGTTCCTATCGTTCCCTTCACCATTAATGGCAGCATGGAGAGAAACCCCCGTAACCGCCTCGAGCTCCATCCCGGGACCATCAGCGTCAGTTTCGCCCAGCCCATCTCGACGGCAGGTGTGGCGGAGGGGGAACTGATGGAACGGGTGCGCCAGGCGGTTGCCGCAGGGTTGGAGGTTCGCTAGATGATGATCGTTTATGCAGGCATGGCGCTGGCCGGGATCGCCCTGATTCTCTGGGGGCTTCCGGCGGCACACCGGCTGAAGAGCCCGTTCGACATCCTGGCGGCGCTGGCCGTGCTGGCCGGTCTGGTGGCGGCCCTTTTGGGCGCGCTGCTGATCTGCGTACCCGGATTCTTCCAAGGCTAAGCCCGGTTCGCTGAGGCTGCAACAAAAGGCAGACGGCAAAATGGAAAAGGTAAAAACCATAGCGGTAAACGCGGCGTTCATTGCGCTCCTCTCAGTCGTGCTCATCTGGGGCACCACCTTGTACCGGCAGCATGTCCAGTTCGACAAGGGAGAGCAGGGGCTGGCGGCCGGCGATTTCCGCGCCGCGGTTTCGGGGTACGAATCGGCGCTGCACATGTACACCCCGTTCAGCCCGCTGGTGGAGCGTGCGGCGCAGCGGCTCTGGGACCTCGGCGAAATGGCCGCGCAGCGTGGCGACCAGCAAAGGGCGCTGATCGCCTACCGCTCGCTCAGGAGTTCCTTTTTTGCCGCGGCCGGAATCAACACGCCGGGCGAGGAGTGGATCGGGAAGTGCGATGCCCGGATCGCCCAGATGCTAAGCCAGCAGCAGGGGCGCTGAGCGTGGCGCGTTGCGGGGCGCTGATTCCGTTCAACGGCAACCTACGTATTGCAGCTCCGGGTCGACGCGGGCGACAATGATGCTGGAACCGGGCAGGCTCAATCCCTCACAGCCCTGTGCAACGGGAGTGAGGCTGGAGTCTTCTTAAAAAACTTAGCAGGCTGCGCTGTCCCCTTGCAAGGACGGGTAAACGGCTGCATCTACAAGGATACCCGTGGACCCTATTGATAATGCCAGTACCGGCCTGAAGTTCGTGGCGCTCGGCGGTCTCGGCGAGATCGGCCTGAACATGGCGGCTTTTGAGTACGGCGATGACATTGTCATCGTGGACTGCGGCCTCATGTTCCCGGAGCCGTACATGCTCGGCATCGACGTGGTGATCCCGGACACCAGTTACCTCGTCGAGCGCGCCGACAAGGTGCGCGCCATCCTGCTCACACACGGCCACGAGGACCATATCGGGGCGCTTCCCTATGTGCTGCGGGACCTCAATCCCCCCATCTACGGGACCGCCCTCACCCTGGGGTTCGTGAAGGAGAAGCTCAAGGAGTACGAGCTCGACTCCAAGACCGATCTGCGGGTGGTGCGGCCGCGCCAGAAAATACAGATCGGGGCCTTCGAGGTTGAGTTTATCCGGGTCGCCCATTCCATCGTGGACGGCTGCGCCCTGGCGATCCGCTCCCCCGAAGGAGTGGTCATCCACACCGGCGACTTCAAGCTGGATCAGACCCCGGTGGACGGGGAACTGACAGACCTCGCCACCTTCGCCCGCTACGGCGAGGAGGGGGTGCTCGCCTTCTTTGCCGATTCGACCAACGTGGAGCGCGAAGGGTACACCCTCTCCGAGCGCCTGGTGGGCGAGGCCTTCGACGAGATCTTCCCGAACTGCACCGGCCGGGTCATCGTCGCGGCCTTCTCCAGCAACATTCACCGGGTGCAGCAGGTGGTGGACTCGGCTGCGAAGTGCGGCAGGAAGGTGCTGTTGAACGGCCGCTCCATGATCGGCAATGTGGCGATCGCGCGGGAACTCGGCTACCTGCAGATCCCGGACGGCCTGCTGGTCGACCTGAAGGAAATGTCGAAACTCCCCAAGGACCAGGTCTGCATGATCACCACCGGAAGCCAGGGGGAGCCGATGAGCTCGCTCACCCGGATCGCCATGGACGACCACAAGCAGATCAAACTCGCTGAGGGGGACACCGTCATCCTCTCCTCCCGCTTCATTCCCGGCAACGAGAAGACCATCTCGGACCTGATGAACCACCTGTACCGGCGCGGCGCCGAGGTGATCCACGAGAAGGTCTCCGAGGTGCACGTCTCGGGGCACGCGAGCCAGGAGGAGCTAAAGCTGCTGCACAACCTGGTGCGTCCGGACTTCTTCGTTCCGGTGCACGGGGAGTACCGGCACTTGGTGAAGCACAGCAAGCTGGCCCAGAAGGTGGGGCTTCCCAAGGAGCGCTGCATTCTGGCGGTGAACGGGGACGTGATCCTTTTTGCCGGCGGCGAGGCGTGCATCGTCGACCGGATCGAAACCGGCCGGGTCTTCGTGGACGGCAAGGGGGTGGGGGACGTCGGCAACGTCGTGCTGCGCGACCGCAAGCACCTCTCCGAGGACGGCATGGTGGTGGTCATCATCGGCATCAACCAGGTGAGTGGTGAAATTATCTACGGCCCGGACATCGTGTCGCGCGGCTTCGTCTTCGAGGACGAGAGCCAGCAGTATCTGGACGAAGCGAAAAAGATCGTGCTGGACACCCTCGCTTTGGTGAACCGCGAGGTCCTGACCGACTGGAGCGAGGTGAGGCTGGAGGTGCGCCGGGTGCTGCGCCGCTTCTTCAACAAGACCATCGAGCGGCGGCCGGTCATCCTGCCGCTGATTTTGGAGATGTGAACAGCAAGATGCCGTTCTACGTTCTACGTTCTACGTTCTACGTTCTACGTTCTACGTTCTACGTTCTACGTTCTACGTGATGAGTGCCACGACATCGTGGACAAAAATATGTGCCAGGACATCGTAGACTGCCACGTTCTCTGACAATCGAATAGCCACCACATGGTAAGCATGAACATCCCAAAAATATCGGAGGTGTTCATG
>Ga0209123_1000860_pt1 | contig 34798 bp, 26 predicted proteins | sample BarGraIncu00431A_FD_184500 | JGI IMG/M metagenome (GOLD analysis project Ga0209123, IMG submission 184500) | Arctic peat soil microbial communities from Barrow, Alaska, USA - Barrow Graham LP Incubations 004-31A (SPAdes) (version 2) | ecosystem: Environmental > Terrestrial > Soil > Wetlands >... | reverse complement strand
CTGGGAAAGTAGAATCCACACTGCAGGAGTATGCGTTATGAGTCACAGTGTGGCGATAGGCTCGTCCGCCTATCGTATCGCCAGGTAACAAACGAAAAGGACTATCTCTTACGAGGTAGTCCTTTTCTATGTTTAGCTATACTGTAATATGGGGCACGGGGTTCCTCCCGTATCCATTATGCAATTTGAGAGGTATAGGGCTCAATTTTCCCACCGTGTGGGGCTATGATCAGGACTTGATGCAATGATGACAGACGTTGATCAGATAATCCTCGCCTTCTTGTTCATGCAACTGTAACTCTCGGAAATTTGAGTAGAAATCAGCCATCGTTGTCCACCTGTGACTTTTTGATTTAAGTTGAGGTTACCTCCTATGTTGCAAATCATATGCTCAACGAAACAAGAGACGGTCAGGGACGACTGTACCGTTTGAGAATTACAAACTGCGGGTGGTTATGTCCTTTATAAGGTTCTACGGATCACAAGCTCAATTATGTGATAGGGAAAGTCGAAAGATATAAATTGTTAGTCTCTGGCAGAAGCTGGGGACTTTTTTGTTTAATTGCATAATCCAAAAACAATAATAATTATAATAAGGGATAATGTAGAAGAACTAGCACTCAGCTTTTATGTATGGTAATATTTGTTAAATACAAATAAAGGAGTGATTTTTATTTCACGCACTAAGTTTACAGCTCGAAAACACTGGCTAGTCTTAATTACTCTATTGCTCGGTTTAAGCATACCACTTATTGGCTGTAGTAGTTCTCCCACAGCCAGTACTAATTCATCAACTCCTACCATAGCAACTGCAACCACTCATCCATCAGATTCAACTGCTACTTCGTTAGATTCAAATACCACTACTCCGTCAGATTCAAATACTACTGCTCCTAGCACAGAGCAAAACGCATCTCAATCGGGGAAAACAACGACTCCAACAAAAGTAGTTGGAAAAGCAAATACAGCGATAAGTAAAATTGAGTATAACAAATTACAGTATGGTTCTACTTATGAAAAGGTTAAAGCCCTTTTGGGAGGTACGGGTGACGTATTAACAGAAAGCGGTACAAAGGGAAGCAAAGGTTATACTGTAACATATCACTTAAAATCTTCAGCAAGCGGAGAACTGTTCTTGGCCTTTAAGGATAATATACTTGTTAATAAAATGGAGGTTAACTTACCGTAGAGTTTTACCCTATACTCTATTTCTCCAAAAAGTTCATCTCTACGACGACATAGAGTTGTGGATTATTATTTCGAATAATTCCCTACATACTTTAGTCGGGAAAGAAAATAATAATTTACAACTTTTACTTAACTATATCAATTTCTTGGCGTTACCGCCGGATTCGTATTATATGCAAGTTCCGAGTTTGTAATCTGGTAGGTTTTGTCTATTCTACTGGTATAACAAACCAGAATATGGTAGAATTAAATTTGCGAGGTATCCGTCAGGCTCCTACGTTCCGGTGGGGGCCTTTTTATTTTTAACGCATCCTTTGCGTGAAGTTCAAGGAAGGGTAAAAACGCAGTTCATGATAAGTAGCAAGAACAATCGTAACTCTACGGTTAAGATGTAGACCTACTCTGCACACATCCTCCTTCTACGCCCTTGCAAGCGAAGTGTTTTTTTCGAATACGTAATCCCTATTTTGTAGGAGTAACAAATGTTTCAATATTTTAGATCCTCGACTCCATGATAGTTCGGAGAGAAGAAAATCCAAGAGTGCAGCCAATTGTCCATTATTGAACAATCACTAGGCAGATTATTACAGATACGCAATCGTTCGCATTTAAGATTAGAATGGAGTCTAAACTACTACCATGGCAGACAGCCAGACGACTAGAATAATCTAGAGCAAAAAAACTAGGCCTTCCATAACTTGACGAAAGACCTAGCTTTTTATATAACTGGCAAGGCCACCACACCTTGCAGCGTCCATAGTATGTGTCTTGAGTCGCAATGTGGCGAAAGGCTCGTCCGTCTTTCGTCACACTGCAGAGTATGTGTCTTGGGTTGCAGCGTGGCGTAAACTTGACCTTAGCCACGAGATCTTCCTTTAGGGCAGGTGACTCGGCGATACTATTTCAATTTCTTAGTTTCCTTGACCATGACTATTCCGACTACAAAAGCAGCTCCAATAATCATCAATGCCGCTACCAATGAAAACCATACACCTATTGTAGTATCGTAGTTCACATTCATATTAAGTGCCTCCTTAAAGATTAAGTTAGCCTTATATTGCCTTCAGAAACGAATAAAGATGTAACACATATAAATCTTGTGTTACATCCTATTATCCAAGATTTTTTGCTTATATGTGTAATTTCTAGCTCAATTGTTGAATCGCCTTCAAAATCAGGCAATTAATTTTTTAACCGTATCGATCAGTTCTTGTAAATCAAAAGGTTTAATTATCAAAGCCTGGTAAGCATCTTTAGGTGGCAAAATTTCCGCTGAAGGAATTGAACCAGTGATAATAGTTACAGGAATATAGAGTAAGTTAGGATTTAACCTCATCTTTTCGACTAACTCTTTGCCATTCATTCCAGGCATTTTGAGGTCTACAAGTATTACATCTGGTTTTAGTCCTTGTTCTAAGTTAGCATACGCTGCTAAACAGTTATCAAAGGCAACAACGCTATGTCCTTCATCAGTTAACGCAAGTTGTATTACCATAGAGATTAAAGGGTTATCATCAATAGTTAAAATTATAGCCATTGCTAGCGCCTCCTAACTTCTTCAACTAAAACGTATAGTAGTATTATCAATACTATACAACGTCTCGATAGCAAAATTTGTTGCGACATGTCGATGAGACTTGTATTTTTTTGTAAAGTTTGAATATAAGAAGGATTAATTTAATAGCATGGCGAAAATATACTTTTGAAAGGAGGAAGTTCATTGGAGTTTCATAAAAAAACGATTGATGATCTATTCTTATCGGTAGGACAGGTTGTTGGTATCCATGTTTTTGTGATTGTTTTAGAACGTGCCCTATGGAAGACCCAACTCAAGTATGAAGAAGCTGCTGGGATCGAAATTTCAGAGGATGGAGTGTCAATACAAGAACTGTTTGATATAGATCAAGATCGTGCTGTTCTTGTTGCCCATGAGTTTCTGATTAATATAGTAAATACTTTGGGTCATTTAGTTGGAAAACAACTCGCCAAACAATTAACAGAAGAGCTTGATGTTAGCAATATTTAAGAAAAGAGTAGAAGTAGTAGTAGTAGTGGAAGTAGTAGCAGCATGAGTAGGGGTGTTACTGGTGAATAAAGTTTCGACAGGTATCTCGGCGCTTGACCAGATTTTAGAAGGAGGGTTACCACAGGGTTCTACAATCTTGCTTGTGGGACGTCCAGGAACCGGGAAAACGATTTTGGCCCATGAAATAATGTTTCAAAATGCAGACGAGGACAATAAGGTATTGTACATAACTACTCTAGCAGAACCTCAAATTAAGATTATGAAGTTTCAGCAAGAGTTTAGTTTTTACGAGACTGACAAAGTTCAGAAAAGTGTTATTTATAAAGACTTGGGTGGTGTATTACGCAAACAAGGATCCTCTCAGGCTATGAAATTAATTGATGGCTTTCTTAAGAACTATCAACCGAAAATGATTATCATTGATAGCATCAAAACATTCGCAGATATCATTCCCGATTCGATGGAGTTTCGAGAATTTATTCTTGATCTATCCGTACGTTTAACAACTTGGGGTTGTACGACAATTCTTTTAGGTGAATACTCCGAAGAAGATATTGAAATTAGAGCTGAAAGTGCCATAGCAGATGGAATTATTTATCTCTATGGAACAGAAGAAAAGAGGCAACAGAAAAGGTACTTGAGAGTTTTAAAGATGAGAGGAACCAAGCATTATTGTGGTGAAGCAGTTTTTAAGATTTCTAATAATGGAATTAATATATTTCCTCGTTTAAATCCGATTGAGAAAAACCAAGATTACATTCAATACTCTGTAAGAGTTTCAACCGGGGTGCCAGAATTAGATCTACTTATGGGGGGAGGTCTCCCCAAAGCATCAACAACCTTGCTCACAGGTCCTTCTGGTTCGGGTAAAACCATGTTAGCTCTTAGCTTCGCGTTAGAAGGTATAAAGTCTGGAAGTAAAACTGTTTTTGTAAGTTTGGAAGAAAATCCTCGCCAGATAATCAATAATTTTATTCAACTCGGTCAAGACATTAGACCCTATATCAATGCGGGCATTTTACATCTAGTCTACGTTTCTCCTGTAGAACTCGATGTTGATGAGCACGTTTATCAAATTCAGGAGCTTGTACGTGAGGTCGGAGCTCAGAGGGTGATCATTGATTCAATCTCTTCGTTCGAAATAGGAATGAGTGATAAGATCAAATATACGGATTACATTTGGGGACTTACAGATTATTTTAAATCACATGGAATTTCCGTTTTACTTACCCACGAAATGCACGACTCCTCAGCGTTATCGGCTTTGACAAAACATGGAATTAGTTTTGTAGCAGATAATTTATTGCTTTTGGCCTTTAAAGAGGACGGTGTCAACTTAAGAAGGTATTTAAGAGTTGTCAAAATGCGAGGTAGTCGCCATTCCACAGAGTTAAAGGAATTAATAATTAATGAATTAGGTGTATCGATTCGATAGTTAATTGTTTGAAGGGAGCAGAAATGTCAATAAAGATAGAAGGGTATGACTTCCTAAAATCTACGCGTTGGCTTAGCTTTTTAGAATGTACAGCGTTGGGGTTGCAGTTAAATTTAAGCATTATATCTGATAATGGAAATTTGGAATTTCAATCGACAAGAACGTGTCCTGTTTGCCACCAAAATCTATTCGTAGACTTTTTCCCTGTTCTAGGCTTAATATCTGACGAGTATACGAATATACAAGAAACAATAGATTTAAGAAACGAAGATACCCTAATGACCTTTCCATTGGGGCCTGGACTCAGAATGGTAGCTCAAGAGTGTGTATGTATAAAGGATAAGGTATATCCTACGTTAAAAGATCGTGCTCCTATTGCAGCAAGACTACTTACTAATTTCTTTACGTCTTTTAGACATGAATTTAATAGTAGGCAAAGAGCCCTTGAACTTTCTATTCTTCGCCAAATGAATCATATAGTTTTGTCCTTATTTCATGGAGATGCAGGTGCTTTAAAAAGAAGTTTTGAGTTAATTCTTAGTGCCCTAATTATCATATTAGAGGCCGAAGGTAGTTGGGTCCAGTTTGAAAATGGGCAGACCAATATTTTCATTAAAGGAGACGAATTTCTGGTTAATGCATATTTAACCGAGGCAGAAGGGGTTGCTCAACAAGTCGATATTTCCTATGGTCAGTTTAAATGTAATTTGGGAGTGCTAGCCCCTTTTGACAAAAACCAAGCAACTGAGCTAATCGCCTTAATGGCCCAAGAATGTGCCATTATTCTTGAAATAGATAACTTATTTAGACTTCTAGATAATCAGTTAACCAGAGTGCTTGGTGGAGTAAATAGTGCGATCGTTTTAATTGATCAACGAAAAAATATTACATATCTAAATAAAGCTGCAGAAAAACTCTTTAATAAGTCGTTTGTGAATTTGGTCGGTGTCTCAATGTTAGACATTGACGGGCCTTGGGCTTCAGTCATTAATGCTGAGATCACATTCTCAGTGAACGGACAGATGGAGCCTCTCAAGAAGAATCAAGACGACAATAATATTTGGGTTGATTGGCAGGTTTCACCAATTTCTGAGGGTAAGGCTATTTTAGGTTGGTTAATAATGGTTGACGATCGATCCGATTATTATCGTTGGCAGTCTGCTGCACGAAGGGCGGAACGTTTCGCGACCACTTCTATGCTGGTCGGAACGCTGGCTCACGAGTTAAGAAATCCACTAAGCGCTGCCCATGGGCTTTTACAGCTTATGACAAGAAAACGAGATCCAGAGCAAACGAGGGGTTTTGTAAATTTAGCGATGCGAGAGATAGAGCGCGTCACCCGTCTTCTTAATGAATTCCTTCTTCTGGGAAAACCTGCTACAATATCAACTGAACCCCTTGACCTTGTTTCATTTATCGAAGAATTGCTCCCACTAATAGAGGGCGAAGCTATTGGTACAGATATCCAAGTAATATTCAAAGCCGCAAAAGTAGCACCTGTAAGGGCTGATGCTGGTCAAATAACTCAAGTTATCTTGAACCTAGTTCGTAATGCTGTTCAGTCAATGAGAGAAACGGGAATCGTCAGAATCTCATTACGTCAAGTAAATGATAAGGTAGAGGTGTGTATTCAAGATAACGGACAAGGTTTTGCCCCTGGTGTAATAGATCAGCTTTTTACACCATTTTTTACGACCAAAGAAAGAGGAACCGGTTTAGGTCTTGCCGTAGTTAAAGCAATCATGCATAATCACGATGGGGAAATCGAAGCAAGCAATGCGTCACAAGGTGGAGCACTCTTTACAATTACACTACCGATTGCTAGTATCCAGGAGCAAGAAGTGGATGTCGCCTTAATTGTTAATGACAAGATCTTTAGCTATTCGTTGGAGAAAGCGTTGAGAGCGCTTGACTATCGTGTAAAAGTTCTTAAAATGAGTGACTTCGAAAATGGAATTTTTAGTCTTAACAGTGTTTCGCCAAAGCTAGTTATTATTGAGATCGAAAACATCAAACTTCTAGAAGTTGAAGAAATACATAACATGTGGCCTGGAATTAGTATCATAGTCTTAGGGGATTTATTGCAGGAGAAGGCTAATCGACTTCGAGAAAAAGGCATTAGCGTTTTAGATAAACCATTAGAAATTACTCAAATAATTAGCACTGTTAAAAACTTCCGAAACCTCAACGACTTAAACAACCCTAAAATCCTCTCTTAAACGAGGGGATTTTTGTAGTTCACTAGATGTTACGATTTCGTTGTGCCAATCACTTGTAAATATGCAATAAGAATTTCTTATATTGACATCGTTAAGATTGTTTAATATAGTAATTTTATTGTGTTACTTTTTGACGCAATTTGAGTAGATTATTTGAATTTGTAAACAGCTAGGCTAAGGTATATTGTTAGGGTTGAATAAGCTTACTTCTTGGTTTGATTAACCTCATTGTAATACAAATTCTATATGTTTATGAAAGGTGGTGCTTTCATGCATTCACTTAGTCAAGATAAGGCTCCAATTTATGAAGCACTGCTAAGATACAAATCCATGCGGGTAGTCCCGTTTGACGTGCCAGGACATAAGCAAGGCAGGGGTAACCCCCAGCTCACGGAATTTTTGGGTCAGAAATGCCTTTCGGTAGATGTTAATTCTATGAAACCGCTCGATAATCTTATTCATCCCGTCTCCGTAATCAAAGAGGCGGAGGAGTTGGCAGCGGATGCCTTCGGGGCTGAACACGCATTTTTTATGGTCAACGGTACCACAGCCGCTGTTCAGGCCATGATTATGAGCGTGTGCAAACAGGGCGACAAGATCATTATGCCCCGTAATGTCCACAGAAGTGCCATTAACGCCCTAATTATTAGTGGAGCAGTTCCTGTTTATGTTAATCCGGGGGTTAATAAACTATTGGGCATACCTTTAGGCATGTCGGTTGCCGATGTGAAAAAGGCTATTGCAGAAAATCCGGATGCTAAAGCAATTTTTGTAAATAATCCTACGTACTATGGTATTTGTTCTGATTTAAGGTCCATTACAGAGCTTGCCCATCGCCATAATATGGCGGTCCTTGTAGATGAGGCGCATGGTACTCACTTCTATTTCGGTGAGCATATGCCCGTAAGTGCGATGGCAGCAGGAGCAGATATGTCGGCAGTTAGCATGCATAAAACAGGCGGATCGCTGACTCAAAGCTCATTTCTGCTGAAAAATGGTCGCCTTGGCACAGGTCACGTTCGACAAACGATTAACCTGACTCAGACCACCAGCGGCTCCTATTTACTCTTGTCTTCCCTAGATATTTCCAGACGTAACCTAGCCATGGATGGTAAGAACATCTTTAAGAAGGTTTCTGCCCTTGCTAATTATGCGCGAGCAGAAATTAACAAAATTGGCGGATACTACGCTTTTTCCACAGAACTTATTAATGGAGATTCGGTGTTCGATTTTGACCACACCAAGCTTTCTGTCTACACTAGAGAGATAGGGCTGGCAGGAATTGAGGTCTATGACATTCTCCGTGATGATTACGGAATTCAGATCGAGTTGGGGGATATAGGTAATATTCTGGCTATTATTTCCGTTGGGGATCGTGAACTGGCCTTAGAACGGCTTGTGTCTTCTCTGTCGGAAATCAAAAGACTCTATAATAAGGATAAAGCGGGAATGCTTGATCATGAATATATTAATCCCGATGTAGTGATGGCGCCGCAGAAAGCTTTCTACTCAGATCAGCACTCTGTGGCAATTGCAGACAGCGCTGGGCATATAAGTGGTGAATTTGTGATGAGTTACCCGCCGGGTATTCCCATTTTGGCGCCGGGAGAACGGATAACGGAGGAAATCATTGATTATATAGTCTATTCTAAGACTAAGGGCTGTTTCCTGACAGGAACAGAGGATATAGACGTTGAAAATATTCAAATATTGGAGGATTAAACAATGGAATTATGGTATACAGAACAGCACACAGACAATGTCCGCTTTTCAATCAAGGTGGATAAGGCCCTTTATTCTGGGCAGAGCGAATTTCAAAGAATCGACGTCTTCAACTCTCAGGAATTCGGTAATTTTTTTACACTGGATGGTTTAATGATGGTTACGGAAAAGGACGAATTTATTTATCATGACATGATTGTTCATGTTCCTATGGCAACCAATCCTAAGATTAAGAATGTCTTGGTCATTGGAGCAGGGGATGGTGGAACAATAAGAGAGCTCACGCGCTACAACACCATTGAGAACATTGACATGGTAGAAATAGACAAAATGGTTGTCGATGTGTGCAGGGAATATTTGCCACAAACCGCCTGCAAGTTAGATGATCCAAGAGTAAAGTTGTATTTTGAGGACGGGCTAAAATTTGTCCGCTCCAAGGAAAATGCCTATGATCTGATTATTGTCGACTCTACTGATCCCTTTGGTCCGGGAGAAGGGCTGTTTACAAAAGAGTTTTATGGTAACTGCTCTAAGGCGTTGAAGGAAGATGGCATTCTCGTCAATCAGCATGAAAGTCCCTATTACGAGGAGTATGCGAGGTCCATGCAAAGAGCCCATAAACGGATTAAAGAGTTTTTTCCAGTTTGTAGAGTTTATCAGGCTCACATTCCAACCTATCCGTCAGGTCATTGGCTGTTTGGTTTTGCCTCTAAAACGTACGATCCATTGATCGACCTTGACGAGACGGCGTGGAACGGTCTGGGACTGAAAACAAAGTATTACAACACTGAGATTCATAAAGGGAGCTTTGCTTTGCCTAACTACGTAAAAGAGCTATTAATAAATGCAAAAGAATGAAGGAAACTTACGTCAGGTAGAGCTTTAACACCAGCGGAAGTTTAGCTGAACTTATTCACTCAGACCAATCATAAAAGGTCTCCCTTCGGGGGGGCTTTTTAACGTATCAGGGTAGCCCCCCCATGCCACTTCGTAGCACTATCAGATGAATGAAATGAATTCTTATTTCAGAGTAGAGTAGAGTAGAGTAGAGTAGAGAGTATAAGTTTTGGGGTGCCAGAGGGCACCCTTTTGCATGTATTGGCTTGGGTATTTGAGGCCAAAAAGAATAAGAAATTGAGTTATTGGTAAGATTAGGGAATGTGCAGAGTATTAAAAAAATATTTCTTATAGAAAAGTGCTCAGAGATTGGCCCAAACGAAATATGCCTTCAACTAGGTCATATACTTTAATAGGGAGGGGTGCTAGTGGAACATTCCGTGCAATTAGGGACTCAATACTACAGGGAAAGTATCTGTGCACGTTTACGTGAACTTCGAGACAAAGAAGAACTCCCCTTTCAAATCGTTGAACATCAGCAGGGAAAGCGCTGGCTAATTCAGTGTTTATTTCAGCTCCCTTCGTCGGAGGCACCAGAAAGTGAAGGTATGGTACAAAAGATCCATCGCTATTATTTGGCAAATGCTTTGGCGGAGACGATTTTGGTTCATTGTGAGAGAGACCATGTTGTCCGAATACTCAAAAAGAAGCAGAACTTGAAGAAAGACAGTTGGCAGTGGGTACTCAATAAGGCGTTGGAGTACTTAAATTCCGGATTAGGGCAAGCTCAGGGCTATCGTGTCAACCGTAAGACCAGCCTCGTTACACAGATTTTGGGCTGCTTAGATCGAAGTTCCTTTTTTGACATAGAGGGATTTTTACGTTTTCGTGCTCAGGAGTATAAAGGCGAAGTAAAAAAAGCGGTGGAGTTTGCCATTGATGAGTACATCATTGAAAAAGAATACTTGGAATTTATTCAATTATTAAAACACTTTGTAGATAGTCAAAAGCCTCGTCTGCATAGTTTGCATGTCGGAATAACAACCCAAGGTAAGTTCCATCTGTATGACAATGAGGGAGTCAAAGTAACACATCAATTTCTTGAAGACTATCAGCTCGACAACGTTCATGAGTTAGGTTATGAAGATTTGTTGATCAGCGCTTTGATTGCAGTCGCGCCTCACCAAATCACAATACATGTACGCTATGAGGGTTATCACGATACGTTGCAAACCATTCGCAGTGTTTTTGGTGATCGTGTGCGAGATTGTGAAGGATGTCCGTTATGTGAAAAATTTTGACAAATTAGCGAGTTCGTTGATATAATAAAGAAATAAACAGTTTGCTGACTAATTAGCATGCCGCTGATAATTATAATATCATTACAGATTTGTAAATCGTTGATGGGGAGAGTATCCTGATTTATCGCGCAAGAGATGGAATGCCAAGGCTGTAAGCATTTCTCACGAACGTCAGGTGAAGACCACCCTAGAGTGTTGGGCCGAAATAAGTAAGCCCAGTCGTAGCCCGCGTTAAGGGAGATCGAGTGAAAGGTCATTCATATAACCTTTCAATTGGGTGGAACCACGGGAGTAAACTCTCGTCCCTGTTAGGGACGAGAGTTTTTATTTTTTTAAAATTGGTAAGGAGTGATTTCAATGATTCAGGTCACCTTAAAAGACGGCTCAATTCGTGAGGTTGAACAGGGAACTACAATAGCGGGACTTGCGGCTTCAATCTCTCGGGGATTGGCGAAGGTAGCTGTAGCTGGGAAAGTCAACGAGAAGATGGTGGATCTTTGTTATAAGCTTATGGAAAATGAGACGGTAGAGATCGTAACGATAGATAGTGAGGAAGGATTAGATATATTAAGACACTCTACCTCACATTTGATGGCTCAAGCTGTGGGAAATCTATTTCCGGGGACGAAATTTGGAATCGGACCCTCGATTGCTAAGGGCTATTACTATGATTTTGACTCCGAACATGTCTTTACCCCCGAGGACTTGGTAAGTATCGAAAAAGAAATGAATCGACTTGTGAAAGAAAAGCATTCTTTCGAACGGAAAGAAGTCTCGCGAGCCGAAGCACTTGCCTATTTCGGTGACTTAGGTGAAAAGTATAAGGTTGAACTCATCGATGGTCTTCCGGAGGATGCAGTGATCTCAATGTACACCCAAGGGAATTTCACAGACCTCTGTGCGGGCCCCCATCTTCCTTCAATAGCAAATGTTAAAGCCTTTAAGCTCATGAGTCTGGCGGGAGCCTACTGGCGGGGGAGCGAGAAAAATAAGATGCTCCAGCGTATCTACGGAACAGTTTTTGCTAAATCCGCAGATCTGGAAGATCACCTGTTTAAGTTGGAAGAAGCTAAGCGACGGGACCATCGTAAGCTTGGTCTAGAGCTTGATCTTTTTAGCTTACACGAGGAGGGACCAGGTTTTCCCTTTTTCCATCCTAAAGGCATGATCTTACGTAATGCACTTGAGGATTTCTGGCGGCAGGAACATCGAAGACGCGGCTATCAAGAGATAAAAACTCCAATTATTCTGAACCGTTCGATGTGGGAGCAATCCGGCCATTGGGATCATTATAAAGAAAACATGTATTTCACTCAAATTGATGACCAGGACTATTGCGTGAAACCCATGAACTGTCCAGGTGGCATGATTATGTACAAGACAAAACTACGCAGTTACCGAGATCTTCCACTTCGGGTAGGGGAATTAGGCTTAGTACATCGTCATGAACTATCGGGTGCGCTCCATGGTTTACTGCGAGTGCGAAACTTTACTCAGGATGATGCGCACATTTTTATGCTCCCATCTCAAATTAATGAAGAACTTATTGGAGTTATTGAGCTGGTAGACTATTTCTACAAAGTATTTGGCTTTGACTATAATGTCGAATTATCTACCCGGCCTGAAGATTCTATGGGCTCGGATGAGGACTGGGAAACGGCGACCAACGCACTTCAAGCTGCTTTAGATCAAAAGGGTATAGACTATAAGATTAATCCGGGCGATGGAGCCTTCTATGGACCTAAGATTGATTTCCACGTGAAAGATTGCCTCGATCGGACTTGGCAGTGTGGAACGATTCAACTCGATTTCCAAATGCCCGAGAAATTTGACTTGTCCTATATTGCTGAAGATGGTCAAAAACATCGTCCGGTAATGGTTCATCGAGTCGTATATGGGAGTATCGAACGGTTCATTGCCCTACTGACAGAACAGTATGCGGGGGCTTTTCCTGTCTGGTTGGCACCAATTCAAGTTCGTATCCTGCCGATTAGTGAACGGCATCATGAGTATGCTAAAGCCTTAGTATCTCGGATGAATGAACTCGATATAAGGGTAGAGTCAGATGAGCGCAAAGAAAAGATTGGCTATAAAATCAGAGAGTCTCAAACAGAAAAGATCCCGTTTACGTTAGTTGTGGGGGATCAGGAAGCTGAATCTGATATGGTTGCGGTCCGGCGGTACGGTCAAGGGGATGCTGGAGAAAAAATGACGGTTGAGGCATTTATTACACTCCTTCAAGAGGAAGTTAAGAGTAAGAAAATTGTGAAGGTTAACATCAAAGAAGCTTAAACCGGAATTAGGATAAGTAAATTGTGCCGAAATTGTGATGTTTTAAGGCGGGGTGTTGACAAAAGTTAGTAATTAATATATGATATTTGATGTTAAGCAGAAGCCATCCGCTTCTCACCTTACGGCGTTCGTCGCTAAGGTATCTTCTGGTCCTGAGCTTAGTGTGTGCTCACGATTGTTTAGAAGACGGGTGGTGTATTCATCCGTCTTTTTTGTTTTGCGCTGATATTTTTAATGGGGGTGGTTTCTTATTAGCAAGGACTTAAGGCTAAATGACGAAATCCGGGTTCGGGATGTTCGTCTTGTCGGTGAAGAAGGGGAACAACTTGGGATCATGGCGACAAGAGACGCATTGAACCTAGCGGTCGAGAAGTCGTTAGATCTCGTGGAGATCGCGCCGACGGCCAAGCCGCCGGTTTGCAAACTCATGGACTATGGTAAGTACAAGTATGAGCAAGCCAAGCGAGACAAAGAGGCTCGTAAAAAGCAAAAAAACATGGAAATCAAAGAAGTTAAATTGCGTCCGAACATTGAGGATCATGACTTCGAAACAAAAGCCCGCAACGCCCAACGCTTTTTAGCAGATGGAGACAAAGTAAAGGTGACGATCATGTTCCGCGGGCGGGAAGTTACCCATCCTGAACTTGGGAAAACGCTATGCGTGAGACTTGCTGAGTTTTGTAAAGCAGAGTGTACCGTAGAGCGTGAACCAAAACTTGAGGGACGAAACATGATTATGATTTTGGCCACAATTAAACACGACTGATTATCGAGAGGGGGATTATTCAAATGCCGAAAATGAAAACCCACCGTGGAGCAGCTAAGCGCTTTAAGAAAACAGGCACCGGCAAAATTATCCGTATGCACGGGTACACAAGCCACATGTTAGAGAAGAAATCACAAAAATGCAAACGAAATTTGCGCAAATCGACTGTGATGGACAAATCTGATGTCAAACGGATTAAGAGTTTAATAGCCTATCTATAAATACTTGAGTTAATAAGGAGGTCTTCGGGATGGCCCGTGTTAAAAAAGGCGTAACTAAGCATGCACGACATAAAAAGATTTTAAAATTAGCAAAAGGATATCGTGGGGCAAAAAGCAAACTTTACCGCCCAGCGAACGAACAAGTCTTAAAATCCCTAGCTTATTCATATGCTCATAGAAAAGATAATAAAGGAAACTTCCGTAAGCTTTGGATCGCCAGAATCAACGCAGCTGCCCGGTTGAACGGTTTGACCTACAGCCGCATGATGAATGGATTGAAAAAAGCTGGAGTTACTGTTAATCGAAAGATGCTGGCAGAACTTGCGATCAGCGATGCTGCAGCGTTTACAGAAATCGTAAATGTTGCCAAAGTAAAAATCAACGGATAAATAAAACGAGAGGGTGCATTTGCACCCTCTTTTTGGCATACTAGAAAGTAGACAGGCTTTGCCTACTCGCCCTTGGAGGTGGTACAAATGATTGAGTCCTTGCAGAATGAACAGGTAAAATATGTGGTCTCTTTGCAACGGCATAAAGCCCGCGAGGCGTCTCAATTGTTTGTGGTTGAAGGTTGGCGATTCGTGGAAGAAGCAGTGCGCAGAAAGGCTCCTATTAAAAAGGTTTTTATTTGCCAGGAACGTGAAACTTCAGAGTGGCAGTTCCTTCGTAAAACGTTGTGTGAACAAAGTATTCCTTTTGAGGAAGTGAATGAACGCGTTCTGCGTAAAATGAGTGCCACAGAAGAACCACAAGGGATTTTAGCAGTGGTACACCAAACGAACAATTCATGGACAGATTTACAAATTGACAGGCATTCAGTTTTGCTTATTCTAGATGGTATTCAGGATCCCGGTAACCTAGGCACCATTCTTCGTACTGCGCTGGCTTCGGGAGTTCGGTATGTTTGTTTGACACCGGGAACGGTTGATTTGTATAATCCTAAAGTGTTGAGAAGTACAATGGGAGCTCTTTTTTCCCTAGTCATTCTACCCAGCAAGCAACCAGAAGGTATTTTGGAATTTTGTCGGGAACGGGGTCTAAGTATCTTTATGGGAGATGTCCAAGGCAACTCAGTTTACCATACAATATTACCGGATAGCCCGCTTGCTCTTGTTGTTGGAAATGAAGGCAAGGGTCCTTCCCCAGTATTTCGGAGTGCGGATGTAAAGCGGATTACCATTCCGATGGCTCAAGACGTAGAGTCCCTCAATGTAGCAATCGCTACGGGCATATTACTCTATGAAATTGTCCGTCAAAGGGATTTCTTGTAAAACGCAGATAAGATATGCTATAATTTTTGGGAATGACAATAGACTAAATAGCCCAATATAATGCGATGATCAGGTAAAAGCGGTTTTTTCTTTTCAGGGAGGTATGGCCAAAGACTGTGAGCCAGCTAAGAAGGTACCCACCTCTTAAGGCAGATGAAAGAAAATAACAAGTCAAAGATGCCAAAATAGACTGGCATACTAGCTGGTTGTTTACGAGAATGTGCCTAAGATTGAAGAGGTTAAATTTCGCCTGGGAGTGGTCTGCTGATCTGTAGGTAGGCCCGGTCTCCACCGTTAATAGGAGCTTGAGTGTGGCTGAACTGGCCAAACTAGGGTGGTACCGCGAGAGTAGACTCTCGTCCCTTTCAGGGGACGAGTGTCTTTTTTTGTACCAATCAGAAAGTAAAAGTTTTCGGGCGGCAGTAATACAGTAGGGGCACGATGCATCGTGCCCCTGCGGATACAGAATTTCTGATATCCGTGTAAGATAAAGGACCAAGGCGCAGTGGAGGTTTTTCTTAAATACCACTAAACAGTATATTATTTTGGCGTATCCCTATGGATGATGAAAGGGTGGTTTACTTGAAGAGTGAAATACTTCGTATTGGAGAAGAGGCACTACGTGAACTGAAGGAGTTGGATAAGCAGGAGGCGCTCCAAGAGCTTAAAGTGAAAGTTCTCGGAAAAAAAGGATCGCTAACCGCATTGTTGCGCCAAATGGGAGGCTTAAGCGCTGAGGAGCGGCCGATTATGGGCCAAGTCGTCAATGACATGCGTAGTCGTCTGGAGCAAGCGTGGGAAGAACGTAGTGTGGAGTTAGAGGCGCTGGCCTTACAGAAGCGGTTAGCTACAGAACGCATTGATATTACGTTGCCCGGAATTCGTGCTGCCCGTGGACATCATCATCCTCTTACTCAGATCATAGAAGAGATTGAAGATATCTTTTTAGGTATGGGCTTCCAAATTGCCGAAGGACCAGAAATTGAGACGGATTATTATAACTTTGAAGCTCTTAATCTCCCGAAAGAGCACCCGGCGCGTGAAATGCAAGATTCCTTTTATATTACAGAGGAAATTCTGCTTCGAACGCAGACCTCTCCCGTGCAGATACGAACGATGGAAAAACTCCATCCTACGCTCCCAGTGAAAATCATTGCTCCAGGGAAAGTCTATCGTAATGATGACGATGCGACTCATTCCCCGATGTTCCACCAGGTTGAGGGACTTGTTGTAGACCATGGTATTCGCATGTCAGACCTTAAGGGAATTCTCTTGAACTTCTCTCGCCAAATGTTTGGCGAATCCAGAGAGATTCGTTTAAGGCCGAGCTTTTTTCCGTTTACTGAGCCGAGCGCGGAAGTGGATGTTTCTTGTATGCTTTGTGGGGGAGCAGGATGCCGTCTCTGTAAAGGGACTGGCTGGATAGAAGTATTAGGGTCAGGGATGGTTCATCCCAAAGTCCTAGAAATGGGCGGATATAACCCGAAGGAAGTCACGGGATTTGCTTTTGGGATGGGAGTCGAACGTATCGCCATGCTGAAATTCGGGATTGAAGATATGAGACTCTTATTTGATAACGATTTGCGCTTTTTGCAGCAGTTTTAAGGGGGAAAGGTCATGAAAGTCAGTTTAGAATGGTTGCGTGAACTGGTTGATATAGATCAGAGTGCCGAAGAGTTGGCTGAAACGTTAACCCGCGGTGGGATTGAAGTCGAGGATGTCGAGAACCTGAATAAGGGATTTGAAAAAGTGGTGATCGGTGAAATAGTCAGCTTAACAAAGCATCTAAATTCAGATCATCTTTGGGTTTGTGACATAAATATAGGTCAAGAAGCAGTGATTATTGTCACGGGGGCTCAGAATTTACTCGTTGGAGACCGAATTCCGGTAGCCTTGGTAGGGGCAACCCTGCCCAATGATCTCTCCATTCGAAAGTCCAAACTCAGAGGGATTGCCTCGTATGGCATGCTGTGTTCACGGGAAGAGCTTCTTCTTGATGCGACGGTTGGCGTGGATCGTAGTGCGGACGGGATCCTTATTTTACTATCGGATGCCCCTATCGGAGAGAACTTTGGCAAATATTTAGGGCGTGAAGACAGTGTCTTAGACTTGGAACTCTACCCGAATCGGCCGGATTGTTTGGCGATGGTGAATGTTGCCCGCGAAGTTGCCTCTCTCACTAAGAAAAAGCCCCATTTGCCGAAATGGGCGGAAAAGAATCAAGTGCTTTCCCTGCCCTCAGCCTCGGATCTTCGGATTATTATCGAAGATGAAGACTTATGCTGGCGTTATGCTGGGTTAGTGGTTGAGGATGTACAGATTGCCCCTTCTCCGGAGTGGATGCAGCGACGGCTTAAAGCCTCAGGCGTTCGCCCTATTAATAACATTGTGGATATTACGAACTATTGTATGTTGGAAATGGGACAACCGTTACATGCCTTTGATCGAGATAAAATAATGGGGGATGTTCACGTTCGAGCTGCACATTCTGGAGAGAAGATTGTCACCTTAGATGGAGTTGAACGGACCCTTCAAGCTGACACCTTGCTCATTGCGGATGACCGTCAAGCGTTGGCGGTAGCAGGCGTAATGGGTGGGTTAGAAAGTGAAATCACGAAGGATACTAAGCGCTTAATGATTGAATCTGCTCATTTTTCTGCGGTCAGTGTCCGCCGCACAAGCCGTCGCTTAGGGCTCAGGTCGGAGGCCTCCAATCGCTTTGAAAAAGGTATAAATGCCTACGGAATCGTGGCTACACTGGGCCGAGTTTGTGATTTACTCCTCGATTTAGGGGCGGGGCGCCCTGTGGCCCTCGTGGATGAAGTGAAGAACCTCCCTCCTCAGCGTCAGGTTAGTCTATCGGTTGAACATACGTCGACCGTCCTTGGCGCAGAGCTCAAGACGGCGGAGATTCGCCAAGTGCTGGATGATTTGAACTTTGAATATGAGGAACAAGAAGGGCTATTTCAAGTTGGGATTCCAAGCTACCGTTCAGACATTGAAATTGAAGAAGACCTTATGGAAGAAGTTGCTCGTTTAATTGGCTATGACCGAATACCGACAACTCTACCTCAAGGGGATCTTACGCAAGGCATGAGAACCCCTGAACAGGAGTTCCGTCGTCGGTTACGTAAGGCTTTAGCCCAATCTGGGATGGATGAGGTAATCACCTACACGTTCACTCGCCCAGAAGCTGATGCCCAGTGGGGTAGTGCAAAGCATTCAATTCCCTTGCTTAATCCGTTACGGGAGGAACTTGGCGTTATGCGCACCTCTCTAGTGCCGGGACTTCTTGATGTTGCCGCCCGTAACGTTTCACGTCGTAACATGAATGTGAGCATTTTCGAAATCGGGAATACTTATTGGGGAGAGGAGCAACCTTTACAGAAGCTTCCTCGTGAGGAATTACGAGTGGCCGGCGTTGCTGTGGGCAAGAGCGGGAGGCATTGGCTAGACCAACCGCTTAACTATGATTTCTATTATCTTAAGGGGATTATAGAAGGGTTGACTCTAGAATTCGGGCTCAAATTGGAATATCGTCTAGCCCAAAATAAATTACTACACCCGGGGCGTTCTGCTGACATTTATCTACAGAACCAGTACGTTGGATACCTTGGTGAGATGCATCCTTCTCTGGAAAAAGAGTGGGGGCTGGAGCGGGTGGTATTATTTGAATTAGAGTATAACCCATTGTTTGCGCGGATGCGACAAACGGTTCGTGCGCACTCGATTCCGCGTTTCCCTGCAATACAAAGGGATCTAGCCGTAGTCGTAACCAGTGAGACCCCAGCAGACGCGGTTATGGCTAAGATGCGAAAGCTCGGTGGAGAATTATTGCAACAAGTAGAAATATTTGATGTTTATAAGGGAAAACCTATACCAGAGAATCGCAAAAGCTTGGCATTCTCGTTGCGTTATCAGTCCTTAGAACGAACACTGACCGATGAAGAAGTAAATCTATTGAATTCTCGCATTTTAGACGGAATTCAGCAGGAGTTCGACGCGGAATGGCGAAAATAGAGGGAAAGATCAAAGCAGGTTGTACAAAGAGAGCGGGGGAAATTTGTGACACATGAATCAGTCAGAATTACCGTTGAGATTTTTGGAGAAAAACATGTGGTCCGTGGAGAAGGGACAGCAACCTATATCCAAGGGTTGGCGCATGAAGTCGATAAGAAGATGCGCTTGATCGCTCAACGGTTACCTCGCTTGGGTGCTCACCAAATTGCTGTTTTGACTGCCCTTAATTTAGCCGATGAGCTTGCCAAGTTGCAGGAAGAACAAGAAACTCTAATGCAATTACTTGGAGAGAAGCCAGAGTAACATGGGTCTAATCTGTTGAACCTATTTTGGATTTCGCTTCTTTATTAGAGCTATATCACAGGGGCTTCCTCCCTGAGTGTCTTCAAATCTGGCTTCGTAAGCTTTAGCTTCCGAAGCCAGATTCTGTTTACGTTGGTTATTTCAAGACCAAGAAAGCTAGGCTTTTGCTATTGACGAATCGAAACTAATGGAGGAAACTATTGTTGAAAGAATATAGTGTCGATGAATGTGCCTTCATAGAAGAAACATATAGAAATTATAAGGAAGAATCTTATTATGGTGGAGAATAATAGACCAGGCAAGAGCTTAAATGACCAATGTATCAATATAGCGAGTCTTGCTGTACAAGCAATACTCTATGAGGTATCCTGCAATCCATCACCAGGTTTGGTTTCCAGAGCTTCAAGTGGCGCCCATCTCGACATGGATTATTTTATGTTCTTGGATAGCGCCACTGCCTTGATTAACCCTTTAATACATTGCGCAGAGGCCGGGTATAGCTCGAGAACCCCCCAAGAGATCTTTAAGCATATAAAGCAGATTGGGCAATTGGGCGAACAGAAAATGTTTGACAAGACATCAGGCGTAAATACTCATAAGGGAATGTTTTTTTTATTAGGTGTTTGCTGTGCTGCTGGTAGTAAAGCACTGTACAGTGGCGTTCACTTCTCATCCCTGCAAAGCATTATTAAAGATATGACCTCAGGTCTAGTGGAGAGAGAGTTGAGTTCAAGGTATCATGAGTTTATAAATATGGATGGATCCTCACTAACGCACGGAGAAAGGCTCTTTTTGCATCACAAGGTAGAGGGAATACGAGGAGAGGTCCAAAGAGGACTGCCCACAGTTTTTAACTTTTCGCTAGGGTTCTATAAGGAAAACCAAAATTTGAGTAAAAACAGAAGATTAGTGCAAACTCTTATAGCGCTTATGCAGTATTGTGAGGATTCCACTATTTTGTATAGGCACTCAATTGAAACGTTAAAAGAAGTTCAGAAAAGGGCTAAGGAGATTATTGCCATTGGTGGAGTACAAACTCCTCAGGGGGTAAAAGCAATCGAAGAGATGGACGAGGACTTTACTAGACGTCAAATTAGTCCTGGCGGTAGTGCGGATTTGTTAGGGGTAACGGTCTTCTTGGATCTATTTAAGGACTATATGGCTAAACCGGAATGCTCAAGATAGAAGTCTGTAATTTATCTGATAATTGAAACAACGCGTCTAGAAGTATAGAATGAAGAGAAAAAGAGCGTTATATTCGGCTTTGGGGGTTAGTATGCAAATAAAATTCAATATCGGTAAAAATCTAAATAATGCCAGAAAAAGACGAGGATTAAGTTTAGACAAAGTCGCTGACATAACGGGTGTCAGTAAAGCTATGTTGGGGCAGATTGAAAGAGGGGAGTCTACTCCTACCGTAAACGTCCTTTGGAAAATTGCGACAGGCCTAAAGGTCTCTTTTTCCTCCTTACTAGCAAATAGAGAGGAAGATAAGGAGACCCTATTAGTTCACCACTCAGAAATAACCCCAATAATTGAAGAAAAGGGGCAGATGAGAATCTATCCCCAATTTATATTTGATAGCAATAGAGGGTTTGAGGTGTTTATTGTTGAACTTGAACCGGGCTGTAGTCATAGATCACCCCCTCACGACGAGGGGGTTGAAGAATATATCAGTGTTGTTGAAGGTCTGCTAGAAGTAACCATTGGAGAGGATATATATTTGTTGTATAAAGGGGACTCTATTCGTTATCTGGCAAATAAAGAACACATTTACCGAAATCTTTCAAATAAAAAAACTGATTTTCAACATATAATTTACTATTTCTCGTAGGCGATAAAGAAAGACTAGGAAAATATACTTTCTAACTTGCCAAATAAATTTGACGGTAATGTACAAAAACCACGATTAGCCAATGGCTTAATCGTGGTTTTTGTTAGGCATATGAAAGAAAATTAACAAATCAAAGATGCCTTGGATATTTTGCGACAGATAAGGCGGCATGGTCGCCTCATAGCGGGGCTATTAGGTGACCATGCCAACGCAGTATGACACAAAATATCCAAGGCATACTGACTGGTTATTTTCTTGAATGTGCCTTATGAAATATCGAATGTTATCCTGGAACTGGAAAGCTATTGGTAAGGAAGCTCAGGGAGAAGGGGGTAAGAAGATTTTTTTTACAGAAACTATTGCACGTTATAACGCACACGTGATATGATTTACAAAATATTGTGCGCTATAACGTATATGAAATGAATTTCGAGGGAGGAAGTTGAAAAATGGATCATTCGCTAGCTCAATTGTTAAAACAAATAAAGAGCGATTTTTCGATCTCTGCAGTTGTTGCTGGTTTAATCGCTGTTGCTGTCGGGTATGCGGGACCCGTACTGCTAATTTTCCAAGCGGCTAAAGTGGCAAACTTAAGCAATGCAAATTTATCATCTTGGATATGGGCGATTTCTGTGGCTAGTGGACTGACTTCAATTATTCTAAGCATTAGGTTCAAAGCACCGGTGATAACGGCTTGGTCAACACCGGGAGCAGTGATGCTAATATCGGGCTGGAGTATCTATGCTTATTCAGACTCGATTGGGGCATTCATTTTTGCGGGGGTACTAATTACGATACTGGGATATACGGGTCTTTTTTCGGCCTTTATGAAACGGATCCCTTACTCCATCATCACAGCTATGCTGGCAGGGATTTTACTGAAGTTTGGGGTCGATGTTTTCGTTTCTTTAAACCAATTGCCTATGTTGGCACTCCCCATGATCTTGTGTTATCTGGTATCAAAGCGCTGGTTCCCGCGTTACTGTGTGGTTACGAGCTTGATGCTGGGTATTTTAGTTGCTTATAGTCTCAACATATTAAACTTGGGCGGTCTAAGTGTTTTCCTTGTGCACCCAATGTTTACGAAACCAACATTTTCTCTTCACGCGCTTCTAGGCTTAGGCCTACCACTCTGTATTGTTACAATGGCTTCTCAAAATGCCACTGGCCTTGGGGTCTTAAGAGCTGACGGATATAATATTCCGGCAAATCCACTGATCACAACAACAGGGATTGCCTCAATCCTTTTCGCTCCGTTCGGCGCTCATGGCATCAATTTGTCAGCCCTAATAGCCGCAATCTGTACTGGGAAAGAGGCCCATGATGATCCTGATAAACGCTATATTGCAGGCATAGCCTGCGGCATTTTTTATATTGTATGTGGTATTTTTGGCGCAACTATCGTATCTGTCTTTGCTATTTTTCCGAACCAATTAATAGTTATAATCACTGGATTAGCGTTATTCGGTTCGATTAGCTCCAGTCTTTCTGCGGCGATGAAGGATGATGCCAAGAAGGAGGCTGCGTTAATTACGTTTCTTGTTACCATATCAGGCATTTCAATTGCTGGAGTTGGAGCGCCGTTTTGGGGCTTAATTATCGGGATAGGTACAAATTTTATACTTGCAGGGGACTTGACAACAATATTCTCCCCGAAGATGGTTACTCAACTGAGAGAAAAGTACAGGAGAGCGGGTTGAACTGAACGATTTGATAAGATATTTCGATGGTCGAGTGTAAATCGTGCTAAACTGGCATTTTCTTATTAATCTTGATACCCTAAGAAAGTAAAAAGGAAGGGGGAGAGGGAAAATGCACATGGTTATGATTTTTCTTGATGGTTTTGGCCTAGGGGGAAAAGAAGATAACCCCATAGTGGCGGCGAAAACCCCTTCGATCGATGAACTGTTAGGCGGGCATCTGCTCTGGGGAGAACGCTACATAACCCATAATAACACGGTGCTTAGGCCATTAGATGCTTCGCTAGGAGTAGAGGGTACGCCTCAAAGTGCGACAGGACAGACCACTCTTTGGACGGGTCGCAATGCAGCCAAAGCGATTGGCCATCATCTCCATGCCTATCCCAATCAATCCCTGGCGGAAATTATTTCTGAGAAGAGTCTCTTTAAGCAATTGGCAGAAGTGGGCAAGACGGTCATGTTTGCCAATACATTTAGCTCGGCTTATGATCAAGCGGTTGCAACTGGCAAAAGAAAACACACCGCTTCAACCCTGTCGGCCTTAGCGGGGGGTGTACGCTTAAGACGTGTTCCCGATTTAAGGGCAGGGTTGGCGGTATATCAAGATATGACGAATGAAATACTTGTTCAAATGGGAGAGTCGGTTTCGATTATTTCCCCCTTTGAAGCGGGTCAGAATTTGGGGAAACTGGCGTTGAACTATGATTTTACGCTCTATGAATTTTTTCAGACGGATGTTAAAGGTCACAAGCAACTTTGGGATGAAGCAATCGGTTTAGTCGAACGCATTGACAGTTTTATCGGGGGCCTTCTCTCAGCTATTGAGGCAGAAGATGTAGCCTGGATTCTGACAAGTGACCATGGCAATATTGAAGATTTTTCCGTTAAGGGACATACTACCAACCCAGTGCCTGCACTATGTTGGTCCAATCAACCGGTGAAATGGCCAAAATGGGATAACCTGGAGGATGTAACTCCTGGTATTATCCGACTTTTAGAGTCATACCCTAATTAATTATGACTATTGCGCCTTAGCTCCTGATGAATTAGCCCTAATTGCTCATTCGTGCGATAGAAGATGAGAGCAATCTCACAGACTAAACGCCAAAATAGGTTGCCAACAATAATACTTAAAAGCCCGATTAATAATTGATTTCTCATAAATAAAATCCAACTGACAATCGTGACAGAAAACGCTCCCAGGATATAAGAACATTGGATTAACTTAGAACTAAGCATATATCGAAAAGAGAAAAACGCTCCCAAAGTCATTATAGTGTTGTCTTGCTCGGTACTCTCTATTTGCTCGGTTTGGGGTGAAGTGTTCTCCGCTCGTTCCAGAAGTGTGTTGTAAATGAGATCAAAGGTTTCTTGCGAATAGTTAAGGTGACCTTCTTTAGCCTCAATATCACTTAGTTCAGCATTGGTTTTCTGTTCCATATGCAACCCTCCCCAAAAGCTTTTCCATTTCTATGTCTATACGTATTCAAGACCTGAGAATATAAACCTACCTGGGATGGGTTTGTTTTACAAGATCTTACAAGCGATTGTACAAATTTGAGGTAAACAATTATAATATAGTTGTTGTCTAGGCCCAACGCACTATGTTGGCCTAATTGCCGGGTGGCTGGAATGGGAGCGTATCAATATAAATGGATAAAGTGAAAAATAAGGAATCCCGACCGCTGGAGCTTTTGGCTCCTGCAGGGAGTTTTGAGGCGTTTAAGGCGGCCGTAGAAAACGGTGCAGATGCTGTTTACCTCGGAGGGAAAAGCTTTAGCGCCAGGGCAAGCGCAGCAAACTTTGACTCAGCTGAGCTACTAAAAGCAGTTCGTTACGCCCATGACCGACAGGTTAAAGTGTATGTGACTGTGAATATTTTGATTGCAGACCAAGAGTTCCAGGAACTTTTGGACTATCTCTATGCCTTACATGAAGCGGGTGTCGATGCCTTGATTTTGCAAGATGTGGGGGTCGCGGAGTTAGTCCATACTATTCTCCCAGAAGTAGAAACCCATGCGAGTACACAAATGACGGTTAACACAAGTTGGGGTGTTCATCATTTGGAAGCGCTTGGCTTTTGCCGAGTTGTGTTGGCCAGGGAGACCTCAGCAGATGAAATGAAAACCATTGCGGAAAAGACGCCGCTTGATATTGAAGTCTTTGTGCACGGCGCACTTTGTGTAGGTTATTCCGGGCAATGCCTCATGTCGAGCTTTATCGGAGGGCGGAGTGGAAATCGGGGCACATGTGCGCAACCTTGTCGGATGACATATCAGCTAGTGAATGAAGAGCATGAGAACCTTTTAGTCCAAAAAAGCTCGGGAGAACACTTATTAAGCCCTCGGGATTTAAATTTGGCTGAAGAGCTTGCTGACTTAAAACGCATCGGTATTCATTCCCTTAAAATAGAGGGAAGAATGAAACGGCCTGAATACGTGGCAACTGTAATTCGTCTCTACCGCCAAGCCATAAATAGGATCGATGATCAGCAGGAAGGTAGTCCCTTGCTTACCCCGGGCGAACATCAGGAATTGTTGCAGGTTTTTAACAGGGACTTTACAAGCGGGTATTTCAGAGAGAACCTCGGCGCAGAACTTATGAGCTATAGTCGGCCGAACAATCGGGGGACGCGTCTTGGGCGAGTGGCTCGCTTAGACCCTGGGAAATTATCACTTAAGCTAGAGGCAGCTTTACACTCTGGTGATGGGATCGAATTTTGGACCGGTCGTGGACGTGAAGGAGTCACAGTCGGATCAATTTGGAAGGACCAGATCGAGGTTGAAGGCGGATTAGCCGGAGAGACCGTACAGATTGAGTTTTTCGGAATGGCTCAGGCCGGAGACCGAGTCTTTAAGACCAATGATGCCTTGTTGATGGAAAAGGCGCGCGAAAGTTTCCAAGAGGGACGGGAGCAACGCAAAGCTCCGCTGAACATGCGTTTAGCGGGACATGTGGGCGATAAATTGTGCTTAGAGGTCATAGAGAGCGAGCGCAGAGTCACCGTTTATTCGGCGAGTGCCGCTCAAAAGGCTTTGAAGAGGCCGCTGACGTTGGACTACGCCGTCCAGCAGCTAGGGCGCTTAGGGACTACACCCTTTTGGCTGGATAAGTTGGAGCTGGAGATTGATGAGGGTATCATGGTGCCGGTAAGTGATCTTAATGAAATGCGCCGTTTAGCAGTTGAAGAATTACTCAAGGCCGTGCCTCGTCAGAGGGTCGACCGACAAACGTATAAACAGAGAATAGAACGGTGGAAACAGCGTCAGGCCGAAGAACGGGCAAGCTTAATTAAGAGCGTTATCCCCCAGATTGCTGTGGCTGTAAGTGACAAAGCAACGCTCCAAGCCGCCCTAGAGGCGGGAGCTAACCGGGTGCTCATTGGTGGGGAACATTGGCGTTCCCGGCACGGTTTCACGCTAGAGGAGATTCGTAGCGGCTTCGAGATCTGCAGGAAGCAGGGCATCGATTGTGTTTGGCGTTTACCACGCATCTTAAATCAGGCTCAAAGTGCCAGCCTTTTGATAGATCTTAAAAAGGCAGCTGGTTGGGCGGAAAAACCGAAACTGATGATTTCAAACCTAGGAGAGTTGGAGATAATGCGCTCCGTTGATGAGAATTGGCCGTTTGAAGTGGATTATGCTTTAAATGTCTTTAACGAAGCCAGCCTAGCTTACTTTTTGCGCCTAGGTGCTAAAAAAGTGACCCTTTCGCCCGAACTGCACCACGAACAACTGGCCCCTTTAGCGAAATGGCCGGGAGTGGAGCTTCTGGCGTTTGGAGATCTGGAGATGATGGTCAGTGAATACTGCCCGGTTGGGGCAACACTGGGCGAGAAAAAAGGGGAACACTGTACAGGCACATGTGTGAGTGAGCCGCATTACCTGCGCGATCGTATGCGCTATGATTTCCCAATAGAGACGGATCAGGAGTGTCGGATGCACCTGTTTAATGTTAAGATCCTCAACCTCTATGAAGAACTTGGCCAAATTCGGCGCATGGGGATTTCAACCGTGCGTTTGCAATTAACTCGGCAAACTCCTAGACAAGTTCAGCAGATTGTTCGTTTGTTTGTTGAAGCCTGGGATTCGTTGTATGAAGGCAAGAAAACTTCAGGGATATCAGATGAAGGGATGGCGGAGTTAACGTCTCTCTTTCCGGAGGGATTTACGAAAGGGCATTTTTTCCGCGGTGTGTTGTAGGTTACTACTATAAGGAGGAACTATGGGAATCGAAGAAAAAGTTCTAAATAAACTGGACTTTCCAAAGGTATTGGAACGTTTAGCTGAATATTGCATCCTGACGCGAGCAAAGGAGTTGGCTGTTGGATTAATACCTTATATTGATTGGGAATTGGTACGTTTGGCATTACAAGAAACGGAAGAAGGAAGGAATCTCTTGCGAGGAAATCCTCTTTTTTCCGTCCGCGGGGCTAAAGAAATTCGTTCTTATATTGAGCGTTGTTTGCGAGGCGGGGTAATTCACGGCGAGGAACTACTTGAGGTTCGAGATACGCTTAAAGTAGGGCGCAAACTAAAACAACTCCTTCTGGAATTCCAAGAGGAGTTTCCAGGATTATGGGAGATCGCGTTACCTATTGAACCTCAGAAGGATCTCGAAGACGAAATCTCCCGCTGTATTTCGGAAGATGGGAAGGTCTCAGATAACGCTTCCCCGGAGCTCTCAGATTTAAGGCGCACTCTAAATCGCCTGCAGCACCGGATTCGAGAAAGTCTAGAGGGGACTTTGCGGAATTCTACGTATCAGAAGATGCTCCAAGACCCTATTATCACTCAACGTTCGGATCGTTATGTGCTGCCTATAAAGCAGGAATACCGCACAGCATTTCCCGGTATTGTACACGATCAATCCGCAAGCGGAGCAACCCTATTTATTGAACCTATGCCAGTAGTCCATCTAGGTAATGAACTTCGGGAAGTGATTTTGAAGGAACAACGTGAAGTCCTGCGAATTCTCCAAATGCTCTCAGCCCAAATCGAGTTGCATGCGGATGCGGTGGCAGAGCTTCATGAAGCCTTGGCCAAATTAGATCTTGTGGTTGCCAAAGCACATTTAAGTGTGGCAATGAATGCCGGTGCGCCAGAACTGGTCTTAGGCCAACATGTGAAGCTTGTTCAGGCTAGGCATCCGCTGATTACAGGTAAGGTTGTTCCTCTTTCGATAGAATTAGGGGTTGATTTTGATACGTTAGTGATTACCGGTCCCAATACCGGGGGGAAAACGGTAGCGCTGAAAGTGGTTGGGCTTATGGCGGCTATGACTCAGTCAGGTCTACACATTCCAACAGAAATCGGTTCTCAGATGGGGGTTTTTACCCAGATTTTCGCGGACATCGGGGACGAACAAAGTGTTGAGCAATCCTTGAGTACCTTCTCAGGGCATATGAGAAACATCGTGGAAATTATTAACCAGTCTGATGAACGTTCTTTGGTATTACTTGATGAAGTCGGGGCGGGGACAGACCCGACAGAAGGGGCGGCACTGGCAATGGGCATTTTGGCCGAACTTCATGAACGAGGCTGCCGAACGGTATCGACAACTCACTATGGAGCACTAAAAACATTCGCCTATGAAACTCCGCGTGTTAAAAACGCTTCCGTGGAATTTGATACGGAGACCTTGCGTCCAACGTATCGACTGTTAATAGGGATTCCAGGTAAAAGTAACGCCTTTACGATCGCCGGACGACTGGGTTTAAGTGAACAGGTTCTTGAACGGGCAAATACCTTTGTGACGGAACGAGAAATGCAAGTGGCAGATCTGATCGAAAACTTAGGAGAAACCCATCGTGAGATTGAAGCGGAAAAACAAAAGGCCAAGACAGGGCGACAAGCAGTAGAGCGGCAAAGTAAAGCTCTGGAAGAAAAGACGATTCTCTTAGACGAGGAATATGAAATACTCATAGGTCTGGCTAAGGAAGAGGCCGGAGAGCTTGTTCGTCAGGCTAAACGGGAAGCCGATGCCATAATTGAAGAATTGAAAGCGGCTCTTAAAAAGGATAACAAACAACAACAAGATATCGAAAAGGCTCGCCAGGGATTTCATCGTATCTCAGGTAAACTCGAAAAGAGCCGGAAAGTACAACGCTCTGGGAGCGGATTAACCGCAGATCAGATTAAGCTAGGACAGACCGTTCAGATGACGAAAATTAGGCAGAAAGGGCAAGTCCTAAAGCTCCCGAACTCTACTGGTGAAGTCTTAGTTCAAGCGGGTATTATGAAAGTCATGGTTCCCCTGGCGGAGCTAAAGTTAGCCCATGAAGAGAAGATAATCTCACCTAAATATTCACGAGAAGCGAATATTGGGCTTCAAAAAGCTGAGAATATCCGCAGTGAGATAGATTTGAGAGGGATGCTTGTCGAAGAGGGTACAGAAGTTTTAGACAAGTTTTTAGATGACGCTGTACTCAGTGGAATCGGTTTGATCTGGGTTATTCATGGCAAAGGGACAGGGGCTATGCGTGCGGGTATACAGGATTTTCTCAGAGGGCATCCGCATGTACTCAGCTTCAGAATCGGAGAATATGGAGAAGGGGACTCTGGAGTTACGGTTGTAGAGTTGAAATAAGAAAACCTAATTTAGAGGCACAAGTATCAGAACCTTGGCAAAAATATAAAGAGCACTGCAAAATCCTTAGAGGTTTACAGTGCTCTTTGACTTGTAAGAAGAGGAGGGCTACGCCCTCCTTTCGGTTAAACATTAATCAAGATTAGTCGGTTAGAGTTAACTTGACGCTTCCAGAAGAAGGCCCTACCCCTGATCCGTTGCGGTTTTTAAAAGCGGCCCAGAGGACATAATCCCCAGGAATGGGAGGCGTGCCGTTTGCATCAAGTGAAATGGTAATAGAGGTTGAAGTTGAGTTCGAAGCCCTAATCGCGAAGCTTTCTACAGCGGCTTGGCCTGGACGCTGTAGGTAAAAAACAGTTGAATCTCCCTTGTTTTCTGGTAAGACAGTCATAGGGATAACAGCCTTAAATGTTTTTGCATTATAAGCCACTTGACCAAGCGTGGGCGCGGGAAGCGTGGAATCCACTTTTGGCGGATTGGTCGTTGAAGGATTGGTCGTTGAAGGTTGGGTTGTTGGATCTTGACCAGTTACAGGGGGGGTCCCATATCCTGAATCAGAAGCCGTCTGGGTAGGCGGTCTATAAGGCGCCTCATTGGGCGGCCATGTCCATGATGGGTCACGATTGGGTAAACGCAAGAATGTTTTGGTTAAGGTGCTCCATGAATTTGAAGAAGCTAACATGTTCGGAGAATTTGCGTCGACATTTTTTTGGACCCATACATCACTTGTCTTAGTAGGAAGATCTCCTTGGGCGGCTATCTCGGTTCCAATAAACTTGGAGGGAGTTAACTTACTGGGAAGTAATCCCGATTTCATATCATATGAACCGCTAACAATTCCCGAGGGTTGGACAAATTTTGATTGCACAGGGAGATCCTGAAGAGCGACTTTCATGACGTTTTGCCAGATTTGCGCAGGAAAGCTTCCACCATGAACTTGCCTCAAATAATACGGTCCTGGAGTTCCTTTTTTATCTAGGTCTGGGTTGGTGTCGTAGCCCATCCAAACAATCCCTGCGTAATTAGGAGTATATCCGGCAAACCAGGCATCCGTATTACCGGCCTTATTGCTAAGATTTTCAGGCAAGGAAGAAGTACCAGTTTTACCGGCAACAGCCCAGTTTCCAATTTGTGCACTGGTCCCTGTTCCGTCAGTCACAACGCTTCGTAACATATCGTTGATAATATAGGCTGTTGTTTCTTTCATCACTCGATTTTTGGTTATTTTAGGGGAAATCACGGTATTCCCCTGGGCGTCTAAGACTTTTACAACAGTATGGTTTGTGACGCTAACGCCGTTGTTGGCATAAACTCCGTAAGCAGCGGCCATGTCCATCGTGGATAGACTTGGAGTGCCCAGAGCTAACGTCAAATTGCGATCTCCTTCTTCCAGAGGAAGTCCAAGATTATTTTTACCAAATGTCCAGCCGTAATCGATCCCAATGAGGTTCAACAGTTTGACAGCATAGACATTGACAGAATCTTCAAGGGCATAACGCATGGTAATAAGGCCTTTCCATCCTTTGTCTATGGTATCAAAATCAGTAGGGCTGTAGGTTCCGAAGCTCACAGGCATGTCGTCAAGAACGGTACCAGGGAAATATCCGCCTTTCTCAATGGCCGGTCCGTAGACTACCAGCGGTTTAATCGTTGATCCTGGTTGTCGTTTGGATTGCCAGGCTCGGTTCCACTGACCGCTCTCATAGTCTCGGCCACCAGCAATTGCCTGAACCGCACCGGTCGAAGGCTCAACAACAGTCATGGCGCCTTGGATTAGCTTGTTATCGAATCCCTTGGGGAAATTGTCGGGGTCATCAAATTCAGTTTCAACGGCAGCTTGAATTTTCGGATTAACCGTCGTATAGATGCGGTAGCCACCGCTGTAAATTTGATCTTCAGTGAGATTATAGGTGTTTTCTAGTTCATAAACGACTCTATCGACAAAAGCGGGATATTTGGTATCAGATGAAGTTGTTTTCTGACCTCCACCAAGGGTATTTTTCATGGTGTCAACATAGGTGAAAGGGGCATCTTTGTCATTGTCGTACTCTGCTGAGGAGATGAGCCCAGCATCTCTCATTACCCCTAAAACGATGGTGCGTCGGTTTTTGGCATCATCCGGATGAACATAGGGATTATATTGACTTGGGGCTTGTGGTAAACCTGCTAATAAAGCGATTTGATCAGGTTTTAAATCCGTAAGATCTTCACCAAAGTAGGTTTTGGCGGCAGACTGAATTCCAAATGACGATTCACCAAGGAAAATCCTATTTAGGTAAAACGTTAGAATTTCATCTTTTGTGTATTCGTGTTCAAGCTGAATGGCGAGAATTGCTTCTTGAATCTTACGAGTCAAAGTTTTTGCTGTTGGATCTTTAATAAAAGCGTTTCGGGCAAGTTGAACGCTAATGGTACTCGCCCCTTCTCTAGTGCTTCCCGAGCGAATGTCGTTTATGGCGGATCCGATAATGCGAATTGGATCGACACCAAAGTGTTCGTAAAAGCGTTTGTCTTCCACTGCAACGAACGATTTTTTAACAAGATCAGGAATCTTCGAAGACTGGACAACGATGCGATTTTCGCCCCGATGTAGCTGAGCAAATTGGGTATTATTCATGTCAAGAAGATTGGAGTTCTGTTTTTGGTTATTGAGGTCACTTGGATTCCATTTAGGAGTACCCGCTGCAGCGATGCCAATAAAAATTACAACACCAATCATAGAAAGCACTATGAAACTAACCAAGGATAAGAGCACGATTCGACCTTTTGATGAGCGCTTACCGCGCTGAGGTCCAGTTGGTTTCCGGGATGATGGCATAACTTGTACCTCCTATTTAGTAAAAGAGAGTGAGGCGATGGGTAATTATTAATTTCCTGAATTATATCATACTTCTACAATTGTAAGAAAATCTGGTCAAATATGAGCTAAAAGCAAACATCAGATGAGTTGCGAGCTCGGCTCAGACACGGTATAATACTATAAAAGTAGCTTATGCACATACAGTAAATGGTATGATTGAGTAAAGACTTGGCAGAAGGTAGCAGAGAGTCGGTGTGTGGTGCGAACCGACCCAGAAACCAAGAGTTACACCTCATGACTAGAGTTAAAAACTCTCGGGTCAGCTCGTTAGCGCTGAATGAAGCTGGATGTCCGTTTTACGACGGCATCAATGTGGGTGGTATCGCGGAAGTATTTTCGTCCCTCAACCTTTTGGTTGGGGGGCTTATTCGTTGTACCAGCAAAGTATAAATTACGGGTGGCATAAGTGTTCGTCAAGGGTGCAAAAAACGAAGGAGGATTACGAATATGGATATTTTCAAGGAATTGCAGGAGCGAGGACTAGTCCATCAACATACCGATGAGCAGGCACTGCGTAAAAGATTGGCAGCGGGCCCGGTAACGTTATATTGCGGATTTGACCCGACCGCAGATAGCTTACATATTGGCAGCTTGTTGCCCATTTTAGTCTTGAAGCGGTTCCAACTTGCGGGACACAAACCCATTGCCTTGGTGGGTGGAGGGACAGGCCTAATCGGCGACCCCAGCGGTAAAGCAGCAGAGCGGATACTAAATCCCCAAGAGATTGTTGAACAGTGGGCTCTGAAGATTAAAGATCAACTCGGGCATTTCTTGGATTTTGAAACCGAAGAAAGCCCGGCAATTATAGCAAACAATTATGATTGGTTAGGTTCTTTGCAAGTTATTGAATTCCTTCGTGATATCGGTAAAAACTTTCCAGTAGGGGCTATGTTAGCTAAAGACTCGGTCGAAGCACGTATGAGTAAAGGAATATCCTATACTGAATTTAGTTATATGATTTTACAATCCTACGATTTCTTGAAGCTTAATGAAGTATATAGTTGTGAGATGCAGGTGGGTGGAAGTGATCAGTGGGGCAATATTACAGCAGGTATTGAGTTGATTCGACGGACTTCTGGTGACCAAGTGAAGGAAATGTATGGTCTGACAATGCCACTCGTCACGAAAAGCGATGGCGTAAAATTTGGGAAGACCGAATCGGGAACGATATGGTTAGATGCAGAAAAGACGTCACCGTATAAATTCTATCAATTCTGGATGAATACGGATGATCAGGATGTCATTCGATTCTTAAAGTATTTTACATTTTTATCTATAGAAGAAATCAATGCAATGGCGGACGATGTAGAGAAGGAACCCGAAAAGAGAAAGGCTCAACGGAGGTTGGCCACAGAAGTGACGAAGTTAGTTCACGGGTCAGACGCTCTTGAACGTGCAGAAAAGATTTCTGGGGCACTTTTTGGAGGAGGTCTTAGAAATCTGTCCGCAGCAGAAATCGAAGAAGGGTTTAGTGATGTGCCTTCGGCGACGATCGAAAATCCTGAAACTGGGCTTATTGATTTGTTGATCCAAGGCGGTGTAGTGTCATCTAAACGTCAAGCCAGGGAGGCAATAGTGAGCGGAGCAATCTATATTAACGATATTCGGCATACGGATCTCGAAACAACGGTTCCACAACTGGAGCGATTAGATGGAAAGTATCTTGTTATTCGTCGTGGAAAGAAAAATTACCATCTCATAAAATTCAGTCACTAAATGAAGAGAAGGCAGGTACAGACTGTTGCTAAACATGAGCAGTTCTGTACCTGTAGGTAGTAATATGTTTTGAGATAAAAAAATCTAAAAAATTGTTGACAATATGGTGATCAAATGTTAATATATCCAAGTGCCGCGAAACACAATACTAAAGTTAAAAGGCATGCAATAATGAATCATTAGGACGAACAAATTAGTGATTGACAACGCGAGTTGAAAATGCTAAGATGTAGATCTGGCCCAAACGGGCGCAGGAAACACAAACTAAACTAAACGAAATGGTCTTTGAAAACTAAACAACAAGGACAGCCAATGAGAGAAACTCGCAAGAGTTTCAAAAAACAATGAGCGAATCATCTTCTTCAATGAAGTTGAAATAACTTTTTATGGAGAGTTTGATCCTGGCTCAGGACGAACGCTGGCGGCGTGCCTAACACATGCAAGTCGAACGGAGAATTTCAATAAGTTTACTTAGAGAAATTTTTAGTGGCGGACGGGT
>Ga0209123_1000859_pt1 | contig 34851 bp, 27 predicted proteins | sample BarGraIncu00431A_FD_184500 | JGI IMG/M metagenome (GOLD analysis project Ga0209123, IMG submission 184500) | Arctic peat soil microbial communities from Barrow, Alaska, USA - Barrow Graham LP Incubations 004-31A (SPAdes) (version 2) | ecosystem: Environmental > Terrestrial > Soil > Wetlands >... | reverse complement strand
CTGGTGTGATATTGAAGACGTGATTGGCATTGCTCTGCGGCGGGTGGCTGAGAGCATTGAGGGTCGACCGCTATTCATTAATATCCCTGAAGATTTACCGCTGGTAAAGGCTGATTGTGTATTATTAGAACAGGTTTTGATCAATTTGTTGGATAATGCCTGTAAGTATTCATGTAATGGCAGTGAAATTACGATTACCGCTAGTCAAGATGAAACTGTGGTAAAAATAGCAGTGGCTGATCGGGGAGCGGGTATTCCACTTGAATATCTGGCTCAGGTTTTCGATAAGTTTTATCGGGTGCAGCAGCCCAAAAATGTTAGTGGTACAGGGCTAGGCCTATCTATTTGTAAAGGCATTATTGAATCACATGGAGGCGATATCCATGCTGAAAATCGCTCTGGAGGTGGCACGATAATGATATTCGCCATTCCCTTCGGCGAGCAACCACCAATAGATATGTTATAATGAAGCAGCGAACCAAATCTTTGCAAAAGATTTGTGTAAGTCGCTTCGTTAGCACCGCAGTGCTAACATCAATAATTGAACCAAATCTTTGCAAAAGATTTGTGTAAGTCGCTTCGTTAGCACCGCAGTGCTAACATCAATATTCGAACCAAAATCTTTGCAAAAGATTTTTCGTAAGTCGCGACCTTAGCACCGCAGTGCTAACATCAATAAGTACTTAGGGTGGTGTGGATGATGGATAAAGGGGCACGTATTTTAATAATTGATGATGAACCTCAAATTAGGCGACTGTTAAAAGTAGCCCTGACGGCTCATGGTTATGAAATTGACGAATGCAAAACCGGGCAGGAGGGTATTAATCGAGCATCGATATTTAACCCTGATTTGATTTTACTCGATTTGGGATTGCCTGATATTGATGGCAAAGCGGTGGTAGTCGCTATTCGAGAATGGTCAAAGGTGCCAATCCTTATCCTGACGGCCCGTGATCAGGAAAATGAAAAAATTGAAGCATTAGATGTGGGGGCCGATGATTATGTAACCAAACCTTTTAGTATGGGTGAGTTATTGGCTCGCCTTAGAGTGGCTCTGCGCCATGCCGTAACCGCCGACAATGCTCCTATAATCACCTGCGGCGATTTAGTGATTGATTTAGTGGGTCGTCATGTTATGAAAGGCGACAAGGAAATCAAATTGACGCCTACTGAGTATGAAATACTGAAAGTTTTGGCACAAAATATCGGCAAAGTATTGACCCATAAATATTTATTAAAAGCAGTATGGGGCACTGCATATAATGAAGATACACATTATATCAGAGTCTATATTGGCCAACTACGGCGCAAAGTCGAAAGTAATCCGGCTCAGCCCCAATATATCATCACTGAATCAGGTGTAGGTTATCGTTTGATGACTGGTAGCTAAAAGACTTCCATATGATGTGGAAGCCTTTTCTACTTTTATAAAATTTTTATTGCACTTTTGGTGGTGTATGGTACAATCAAATCGTTACTTTTTTTATGGAATGGACAATATAAGTAAAGAGGTTTTTATGTAAAACAAAATAACAATGAGGATGGGAGAGGGATATGAACAGTTATTTTAAATTATCGCAAGAAGCTGTCGGAAAATTAGCACAACGTTATGAGACTCCATTATTGGTGTTATCTATGGAACAAGTTGAACGTAACTATGCTTTTTTGGCCCAGCAATTACCCGGGGTGAAATTGTACTATGCGGTAAAAGCCAATCCAAATGAGGGAATTATTCGGAAGTTGGCTGAACTAGGCTCGTATTTTGATGTAGCATCAGATGGAGAGATGCGGTTTTTGACTGAAATGGGTATAAAGCCAGAACGAATGGTGTATGCCAATCCTGTTAAAACTCCAAGCGGGCTTAAGGTAGCCAAGGAAACCGGTGTATATAAATTTACCTTTGATAGTGAAAGTGAAATTGGTAAAATGGCAAAGGCTATACCTGGTGGTAGTGTACTTTTGCGAGTGAGAGTCGAAAATCCAAAAGCATTAGTTGATTTAAATAAAAAATTTGGTGCTCATCCTGATGATGTCCCCCATTTGCTAGATTTAGCAAGGCAACAAGGTCTTGACGTGGCTGGTCTATGTTTCCATGTGGGAAGCCAATCCGCCAGCTCAGATGCCTATCTTGAGGCCATAAGAATTTGCCGTGGTTTATTTGATGACGCCCAGCACGCTGGCTTTAACATGCGGATTCTTGATATTGGTGGCGGTTTTCCCGTTCCTACCATTACGGAAACTATCGATATAACAGGTATGCTTCAGGACATTCGTGAAGCATTGGCTCATAATTTTCCAGATACTGAAATCTGGGCTGAACCAGGACGATTTATGTGTGGCACAGTAGCCAATTTGATTACGAGCGTGATTGGGACACAACAGCGCAATGGAAATCAATGGTATTTTCTCGATGAAGGTTTATATGGAACTTTTTCCGCGGTCATTTTTGATCATTGGGATTTTGAATTGGAGACGTTTAAAAGCGGCGAGGAAATCCCCACTACTTTCGCGGGACCAAGTTGTGATTCTCTAGATATTATGTTCACAGATAAAATGGTAGTCCCTCTGGAACTTGGTGATTTAATTTTAGTACCTAATTGTGGGGCCTATACTTCAGCATCGGCCACTGTGTTTAATGGGTTCGCCAAAGCACCTATTGTGATATGGGAAGACGTGCGAGAGCTTTTACATGTAAAAGAATAACTAAAATTGGCAGAGAGCTACTACAGCCCTCTGCCTTTTTTCATTATAGAATTATTGGACCAAATTCATGGTCCCTACCCCATACCACTGTTGTCCCGATACGACAGTTCCTGTCCCGGTTGGCAAGGCCACTCGTACAAACCGGCCGGTAACAACGAAATTGAGGTAGTAATATGAACCGGATATAATTTTACCATTTCTATCTGTTTGGGGAGCGTTGCCGTATTGGTCGGTTAATGCCCCTTTATTGATACTGTCAAACCAGAATCCCACAAACCCTACTATTTGCATCTTACTGGTAGAATAGTCCCACAGTTGGGTGCTTGTCGACAGATCTGCAACAATCGGAATGAGCATGAGACGTGGATCGCCAGTTTTAGCCTGCAGGACATCCTGATTGCCACCTGCTGTGAGTCTACTGGCAAAAGAGTTTACCGCCGTCTCGCTTGCGGTAGCTGGACCAATGTGATAAAGTTTCGTGTCCAAATTCGTCGTTTGAGAATACCCATTTGCCAGTAAATCTAAATAGTCAGTAGAATTAGTTGGATTTTTGAAGACGCCATTTACATAGGTAAAGTCTTCAGCCTCAGTCGCTACCGGAGTTTTTTTCATATGATATGGCTGGCTGTAGGAGTCCCCTTGTGGGCCCCCTTGCCATTTAATATTGGTTGGTGCTTTGATGACGAACGGTGGTGCCCCTGGCGGTATACTGCTGGCGGGATTCAACTTGGCAGTCGCCGTTGCTGTAACGGTGCTGGCATTGATGCCAAACAGAGGGGCGAAGAAGAGTTGTAATGTACGGCTTGTATCAACCTTGACTGAGTTCATGGCCGTATTGTAGGTCACAGTTGCCACGACAGTATCCGTTACTTGTCCGGGATATTGATGAGCATAACCCTCCCCATTACTTTTAGCATTGGTTGGACTTGGGCTGCCGCCATTTAGATCATAACAGCCGGCCAGTGCTCCTTGGTCAGCTGCCGTCTGTAGTTGAGTTTTAGTAAGGTATAGAGTTCCCACGTCAATGACCATCATTGCCATTCCGAGAAGAGTGGGAATCATGATAGCCACGAGGGCCAAGGCTTGCCCTTTATTTTTCTTCAGAATATTTAATAACATGTTAAGTTACCTCCCAACCACTACAACGGGTCCGTTTACTATTAGTTAGCCCTCTAATAAGGTTTTTCCTTGCGACTAATGACTCATTTCTCCAGGGACTGATTTGTGAAGGATAGAGGACTTTAAGACTAGATCTTTATTAGTAGCAAAATATAATATCCTGCCTTTTATTTTAGGATGAAAGACCTATATGGTTTTGGTAAAATTGAGACAATATGTTCATGCTTATTATTAACTTACGACTTATAATTAAGAAAAGGATTATAAGCATCTCATTCACAAATGGTCCTATTGATGCTTTGGCGTGGACACTATAACATTAGCAGCGTAGAACCCTGAGAAAAGCAGCATTCTTTAGGAGGAATAGAAGTGGCTAAAGTATTGAATAAAAAATTGTTGGTGATTGCCTTAGTATTAAGCTTGATGACAGCCATATTAGTATATAATTATTTAAAAGGGGTCACCAGTCAACCGGCTGTGCAACAAGGGGTGTCAGTCATTGTTGCTAAAGTCGACATAACTCCTAAAACGAAGATTACACCTGAGATGGTGAGTGAAATAAAAGTACCGCCAGAATACATACAGCCTGGTGCTGTCACTTCATTGGATAAAGTGGTCGGTAGCATCGTCAGAGAGCAGATTGTGAGTGGTGAGCAAGTCAATGAACGGCGACTTGTGCGTGACGGCAAGTCTGTAGGTTTTACCGGTATCATCCCCCGTGATAAACGGGCAGTGACAGTGGCGGTGAATGAAGTGACAGGGGTTGCTGGCTTTATTAAAGCGGGTGATTATATTGATGTAGTAGTGACCTTTGATGCTAATACTGTTGGTGATAATGTCAGCCATGTCTTACTGCAAAATATATTAGTGTTAGCAACCAATCGTGATACGGATATAGGCGTAACGGATACCAGTAAAGAAAGTAATAAAGAGCCCAGCAAAGGGGGAACAGTGACCATGGCAGTCACTCCTGATGAGGCCGCTAAACTAACCTTAGCTGAAGAAAAAGGTAAAATTCGGTTGGCACTTCGGCCCTATTTACCGCTAAATAGTATTGCCCTTACTGAAGTGACCACCCCAAAAGATTTGGTTGGGGATCATGTTTCCCTTGTAAAAAATGACCAGGTTTCCCCCTCGCCAACTCCCCAGTATCAACAGCCCATGCCAGCTGGCCAACCTGTATATGTTGATCGACAAGAAATGCCTACAGTTAAATCACAACCCATGCCTGACAATCGAGGTATTCAAGTAATTCGGGGCACTAAGGCTGAAAGTATACCCATCAATTAGCCTCTGGGATACAGCGTTTTTACCCTAATAACCATGAAAGAAGGCTAAAGCAATGTTAAGTAAACGTCAGATTTATATCCCTATATTGTGGGTGCTTTTTAGTCTTTTATTAGTTTCAAGCGTAGCAGCCGCTGAAAAAATAGCAGTAGCCGTCAATCAATCACGGGTTATGAGCTTTTATGCCATCGAAAAGGTGGCGATTGCCAGCCCTGAGATTGCCGATGTAATCGTTGTGTCAGCCAGCGAAGTGCTACTGGTGGGTAAGTCGCCGGGCACGACCAGTTTGCATATTTGGTCAGCTGGCAAACGGGAGAGTTTTCAAGTCGAAGTGGTCGCTGATGATGTGCCCATTGCCAATGAAATAAAAAAAATTATTGGTCTTGATGATCTTAACGTAAGCAAAATTGGTAAAACAATTATTTTGGAAGGCAAAGTGAACAGCCAGTATCAAAAAGCACGGGCTGAGAAAGTTGCTGAGGCTTATGGTGAAAAAGTTGTTAATCTCTTGGAAATGACCAAACCCTTACAGGTGAAAATTGAAGCGGTCATTATTGAAATAGATCGCGAAAAAACCAAAGAGTTGGGGTTGAAATGGGGTAATGATGCTATCAATTCACCAGGTAGTTTCTCATTTGGTCAAAGTGCAGTCAATAGTTTTATTTCCGGTTCTGTGTTAGGAGGATTAAATACCTACAACCCCATTAATGGACAATTGTCTGCCTTGGTCAAAAATGGTTCGGCAAAGATTTTGTCAAGGCCTAATGTGATTACCTTAAGTGGTGAGAAGGCCAATATCATGGTCGGTGGTCAGATTCCTATACCAATCAGTAATCAGAATGGACAAGTTACGATTGAATGGAAAGATTATGGCATAAAGCTGGATATCGCACCCGAAGTAAATGCTGAGGGGCTTATTAACAGCAAAGTAAAGGCTGAAGTTAGCTCCCTTGATTGGAATTCCACCCATAAAATCCAACTAGGTAGCAATATGTATATTCCACCGATTAAATTAAATAAGGCCGAAACGGCCATTGCCTTATCATCCGGTCAAACAATGGCCATTGGTGGACTGCTTTCCAATCAAACGAGCAGGGATGTTACAAAGGTACCCTTCTTATCAGATATTCCGATTTTAGGGAAACTGTTTACCAGTACTTCCTATAGTCGCGGGGAAACCGAGCTTATCATTCTTATTACACCAACCATTGTCGATCCGGCCGAATATTTGCCTCGCATTACACCAGAAATGAAAGAATTTCTCAAAGAAGACCCAGTAGGAGGGAGTAAAGATGGGGGAAAAAATAAAAATTCTAATCGTTGATGATATCACGGACATTAGGGAAAATATTTGTAAATTGCTAGAGTTTCATCCTGAAGTAGCTATTGTTGGTCAAGCAGCAACAGCTCTCGAAGCCATTGAAAAAGCTAAATTGACGGAGCCAGATGTTATCCTCATGGATATTAATATGCCTGGCATGGATGGTATTGCTGCGACAGAAATTATTACGGCCGATGTGCCTAATGTAAATATTATTATGATGAGTGTCCAAGGGGAACAGGAATATCTACGTCGCGCCATGATCGCCGGTGCAAAGAATTATTTGATCAAACCTTTTACCAGTGATGAGTTGTTACAGGCCGTAAAACAAGTCTATAACACGGAGCAAAAACGCAAAAATTTCCTTAAAAGTGCAGTGGAAAAAAATGAAAAGGGTAAAATAATTACCGTATTTAGCACGAAAGGTGGTGTAGGAAAAACCACAATTTCCACTAATTTGGCAGTTGCTTTGGCTGATAAACTAGGGGCTCGCGTGGGAATTATTGATGCTGATTTGCAGTTTGGTGATGTGGCTTTATTTTTAAATATCATGCCTAAGGCTACCATTGCTGATTTGGTGCGCGATATTGATAATCTAGATAATAGTCTGCTGGCAAGTTATCTGACTGACTATAATGATAAAGTCAAAGTGTTATCAGCACCACTACGTCCGGAACAGGCTGATTCGATTACGGCCCAGCATTTGACAGCCATTTTAAAAATAATGGTCAACATGTTTGATTATGTGATTGTTGATACGGCCCCAGTTTTTAATGAGGCCATGCTTTGTGTCCTTGATGCTGCGGATTGTATACTGGTCGTCTCATCCCTAGATTTGCCGGCCATAAAAAACGTCAAATTATGTTTGGAGATTATGGAATCCCTTAATTATTCAGGGGAAAAGATAAAAATGGTGCTGAATAGAGCCGGCTCGGAAGGCGGTATCCAGACCAGTGAGGTGGAAGAAAGTTTACATTATGACTTTATCGCGACGTTGCCCAGTGATGGTAAAACGGTATTAGGGGCCGTCAACAGAGGAATCCCTTTTGTGATTAGTCATCCTGAAACCATAGTGGCGCAAAGTGTATTCAATCTGGCTATGGTTATTGCCAATGTGGAATTGGATGTTCCCGTCGCACCCGAAAGTATGGTCAGTAGAATTAAACGGTTATTTCGCTAGGGAGGGAGGATACGATGATATTCCTGATTGCCCTATTAGCATTTAGTACTTTATTGGTGATCATTACTTTGTGTTATAACTACATGACTGCCGAACGTTATACCGTGAGTAGTCGTATGGAGCAGTATGTGAAAGAACGACCACTTGGGAAGCAAACATCCCTAGCCAAGGCAATGCCTCATACTAGCAGTCAGAGTGGGGGGTTACTCTTGATTCGCAATATGAGTAAACACTTGGAATCCTTCCAGTGGTCTCGTCGAATCGAACACAAACTGATAGAGGCTGCTTTGCCCATGCGTGGTGCAGAGTTTATGGTTATATGCCTGGGTGTTGCCCTCCTCGGCGGGGTAGTACTCATTTTATTGAGTGGGAGTATGCTACTAGGCCTAATGGGTGGAATGATCGGATTTGGTATGCCGCTGCTTATCCTGGGGATGAAGATCGAAAGACGCAGAAAAGCCTTTAATGATCAATTAGGTGATACCATCACTTTGATAGCAAATGCCTTGCGGACAGGTTATAGTTTTATGCAATCCATTGAGATGGTATCCCGGGAAATGCCGAAACCCATTAGTGAGGAATTTGCCCGCGTCCTTAAAGAGATGAATTTAGGCGTAACAACCGAAGAAACCCTCAATAATATGACCCAAAGAGTGAAAAGTGAAGATTTAGATTTGGTCATTACAGCAGTACTGATTCAACGGCAGGTCGGTGGTAATCTGGCGGTAGTCCTTGATAGTATTGCCAGTACAATTAGGGAACGAATTAAAATTAAAGGGCATATTAAGACGTTGACAGCTCAGGGCAAAATCTCGGGAATTCTTGTTGGAATGTTGCCCATTGTCGTGGGTGGTGCCATTTATTTGCTCAATCCTGAATATATGAAAGTCTTGTTTGTTGATCCTCTGGGTAAAGCCATGCTGGTAGCTGGTTTAGTGAGTCAGTTTATTGGTATGATGGTGATTCGGAAAATTATTGATATTGATATATAATATGAGTATTAGCAGGTATAAAGTCATCATTTAGCGAATGAAAAATGATGAATATAAATGATTGTTAGGTGACTATATGGCAAATTTAGACATGAATACCTTGGACGCTATTGTAAAAAAAACAATAGCTGCTGTAGAAATGGGCAAAAACCAGATCTATGAGATTTATGAGGTTGCTCGCATTGAAGTGGAAAATGTTAAAAAAGATGTTGAGCGTATCAAACAGGAAACCATCGATGTTATTTTTAAAGTGGATGAATTGGAAAAGAAAGAGCGGCGCTCTAGACTTAGATTAATGGAAGTCAGTCGCAATTTTCGAGTGTATGCAGAAGAAGATATTAAGACTGCCTATGATGAGACCAATAATATACAAGTGGAATTGGCAGTGAATAGGTCTCAGGAACAACATTTGCGTCGCCAGCGGGATGAAATGGAAATTAGACTGCGTTCCATGCAAAATACTGTAGCTAAGGCTGAAGGGTTAACCACTCAGGTGGGGGCAGTTTTAGGTTATTTAGGCGATCACATGGGCGGTGTAGTGCTAAAGATTGAGTCCATGCAACAAAGCCAGCTGTTTGGGTCGAAAATCATTAAAGCCCAGGAGGAAGAGCGGCGCAGGGTGTCTCGAGAAATTCATGATGGCCCGGCTCAGGCTATGGCCAATATCGTTTTTCGCGCAGAAGTGTGCGAACGGCTGATTGACATTGACATGGTGCGGGCCAAAAAAGAACTGGCTGATTTGCGGGAACAAGTGCGGATCTGCCTTAAAGAAACCCGAAAAATTATCTTTGATCTTAGGCCTATGACGTTGGATGATTTGGGCTTGGTGCCCACGGTTAAACGATTTTTGGATACGATCAAAGAACGTAGTGGTATTGTCTGGGCAGTTAGACTGCTGGGCGAAGAGCGACGGCTGGATTCTTATGTGGAAGTGGGTTTGTTCCGAACCATTCAAGAAGCTGTTAATAATGTTGAAAAACATGCCCAGGCCAGTGTCATCAATCTTGTAATGGAATTTCGCCGGGATATGGTGACAATGACCATTGAAGATAATGGCCAAGGTTTTGATACTGCTGAGAATGTAGGTAGTGAGAGTTTTGGCTTAGTGGGTATGCGTGAACGAATCAATCTTTTAAATGGTGAATTATTAATTAAGTCAACAAAAGGGATAGGCACTAAAATAACCATTAAGGTTCAACTCAAATAGGTAAGAGGCTGCTTTAAAAACAGTCTCCATTAGGAGATTGATAGATCATGATTGTAGCATCCAGCAAGCAACAACGGTTTCGGTTTATTGCAAGCGGCCTGGTGACGCTGTTTTTAGTGCTAATTATTGTGAGTACTGTTAAGATGTATTTCACATCGAATGATCACTTGCTGTGGGGTACTCCAGTGATCGTCGTTAGTTTACTGGACATATATTTTTTAACTCGTAGCCTGGTGCATGCGCCTAAAAGCATCGATACCCGGTTATCTACGTTTATCATTAGTATTGGAGCTACGTTTGGCTTTAGTCTTGTCGCGATATTAATTGCTGACCCTCCATTTGAAGTGCCTCATAAACAAGTCTTGGAGCAAGTGGGACGTTTTTTAGCCCTCTTGCCTTATCCTTTTGTTCTATGGGCACTCCTTTGTCTTAAAGACTGCCTCACCGTTGTACCAGAAGCTCATGCCGTAGTAGCTAACGGGATTTATCGGTACTCAAGGCATCCGTTGTACGTCTGTTATATGATTTGGGCCATCGCTGACATTATGTTGTTCCCCACCTTATCAATGTTGATTGGTTCCATCGCACAAGTTACATTTTTATTGATGAGATTACGGCGGGAAGAACAACTGCTACTTAATACCTTCCCCGAGTATCGGGAATATTATCAACGAACGGGACTGTGCGGCAACATGTATAGAGGAAGAGTTACAATTGAAAAATAGATAAAAACCATATCCTCTGTGTTCTCTGCGCCTCTGTGGTTAGTTATTCTTATCTTTTATAGGTCCTAAGTATAGCTACTTAGGACCTATTTTTAAGTGCAAAAGATGGGAAAGAGTTCCCATTGAAAGGGTAGCGGAATCTGCTATAATTTAGTTAAGAAGTAATACATACATAATAAATAAAAAATAAATAGTTAAGGGGAGGAATAGTCATGTTAATGATTCAAATGGTAAAAGCAATGTTGGGTAATCAAAAAGGACAAGGTATGGTGGAATACGGACTGATTCTAGCCTTAGTCGCAGTAGCAGTAGCTGCTTCTTTTACTACGTTGGAGGGTGGCCTCGCCGGATTGCTGACAACTGTGAATGGGAAACTCTAATAGTCTTATTCATTGTTAAAAGGGAATGCTCACTGTCGTCCAACCGTATTATGCGGTGGTGTAACAGTAAGGAAGCTAAGGCTTTTGCCTACGCTAAAGACTTGGCCGATGCCAGGTCTTTTTGCATTCCCTTATAGTTGTGGCTAGAGAGGAGGTGGCAGGTGTGTTTTGGCTGACTAAAAGATATATTAAAAATAATCGGGGCCAGGCGATGGTGGAGTTTGCTCTCATTCTGCCATTTCTTCTCCTATTGATCATTGGTTCGATGGAGTTTGGTTTGGTGATCAATCAATATATGGTATTAGCTGAAGCCGCGCGCGAAGGAGCCCGTTCGGCAGCATTAGGTGGTGATAATGCTACTGTGATGGCAGTGGCAAAAACGGCGGCCAGTCAGATTGATACAACTCAGCTAACAGTCGCCATTTTACCGACGCCTACCAGAGTGCGGGGGAATGGAGTCACTGTAACCGTTACAAAACCGGTGCAGGCCATTTCGCCACTAATGAGTCCATTTTTTCCAGCAGGTTTTACTATACATGGGGCTGCGACCATGCGAGTGGAATAGGTGTTAGCATACTACAGCAAGAGATGAGGCAAAAATGATGTCCTTACTAAAACGTTTAGAAGCGCAAAAACAAACCCAGCAGCCTGCTCTCAGTAAAGATAAGGGTAAGTCTGTTATTCAAGTTAAGGTTGACCCTTTTCAAAGTCTTAAAGGGCGTATTCATAAGCGTATTGTTGATGAGATGAGTCTAGAAGAAAGCAAAGGACTTACGGATAAAAATGTGGATAAACAGATCTTAGAAGATTTTGTGGCCAAAATTTCTAATGTGGTGATGGATGAGGAAACTGTGCCTGTCATGCGAGGTGACCGCATGCGCATCATTATTGAAGTAGTGGATGAAGTTCTGGGGTTCGGCCCCATTGATCCCCTACTGAAAGATGATAGTGTCTCAGAAATCATGGTGAATAGTGCCAGTCAGGTGTATGTGGAACGAAAAGGTAAGCTGATATTGACGGATGTACGTTTTCGTGATGATGCCCATGTGATGCAGGTCATTGAAAAAATTGTTGCCCCTCTCGGGCGGCGTATTGATGAAAGTTCTCCTATGGTGGATGCTCGTCTGCCTGATGGTTCTCGGGTTAATGCCATTATTCCACCTCTCGCACTCCGTGGGCCATGTATTACCATCCGTAAATTTGCCAAGGATCCTTTACAAATTTCCAATTTGATTGGGTTTGGCACCTTGTCCCAGGAAATGGCGGATTTTTTGCGGGCTTGTGTAGAAGGTAAGCTTAATATTGTGGTATCAGGCGGGACAGGTTCAGGTAAAACCACGACTCTTAATATATTATCCTCCTTCATTCCTGATGATGAACGTATTGTTACTATTGAGGATGCAGCGGAGCTACAACTGCGCCAGGCTCATGTGGTGAAACTAGAAACCCGTCCAGCCAATATTGAAGGCAAAGGCGCTATTAGTATGCGAGATCTAGTGAAAAACTCCTTGCGGATGCGCCCAGATCGCATTGTCGTCGGGGAGGTGCGCAGCGGTGAGGCATTAGATATGTTGCAAGCCATGAATACAGGTCATGATGGTTCTCTGACCACCGGTCATGCCAACAGCCCTCGGGATATGATTAGTCGTCTGGAGACCATGGTCTTAATGGCTGGGTTAGACCTCCCCGTAAGGGCTATCCGTGAACAAATTGCCTCAGCCGTTGATCTGGTTCTCCAACAGTCTCGTTTACAGGACGGTAGTCGCCGAATCACTCATCTGACAGAAGTCCAGGGCATGGAGGGCGATGTGATCACGCTACAGGATATTTTTATCTTTGAACAAAAGGGCAAAGATGAAAATAATAAAATTATTGGGGATTTTAAGCCTACAGGAATCCGACCTAAGTTTATGGATAAACTTGTTACCAATGGTATCAATCTGCCCAACGAGGTTTTTTGGCCAAAGTGAGCTAAACAAAGGTGGTGAAGGATATGTTAATCCTCATTGTTACCCTGGCAGCACTGACGCTGTTTTTACTGATATACCTGTTGCTCAGTGCTTATGCGCCAGCACAGGGAGCTATTGAAGTGAGGCTTAAAGCCTTGGTAGTGAATCACGGACGGAATGATATTGATGAGGAATTAGCTAAACCCTTTTCCAAACGCATTTTATCGCCAGTGACTAAGAGTTTAGCTGCAACCTTCATGGGACTTGCACCTCAGTCCCTGAAACGTATCGTGGAACAACGTTTAGTCATGGCTGGTGGCTTTGGCCGGTTAAGCGTAAATGAATTTTTCTTATTATGTATTTCTTTGGCAGTTGGCTTGCCAACGGTTACCGGATTATTGCTAATAATAATGAAAGCACCTGCAAATAAAGTAGTGGGGCTGAGTATGATTGCTTTTGTCATTGGTTTAATTATACCCATGATGATGCTCACTCGAAAGATTGCCGCCCGTAAACTAAGTATTCAAAAATCTTTACCGGATGTCCTTGATCTATTAACAGTCAGTGTAGAAGCTGGTTTGGGCTTTGATGGAGCCTTAGCTAAGTTAGTAGAAAAAATGAAAGGTGTGCTGGTGGAGGAGTTTAACAGGGTACTTCAGGAAATACGGATGGGCGTAAGTCGTCGTGATGCCCTAGTAAGCCTCGGCACGCGTTGTGATGTATCTGATTTATCAATGTTTACCACCTCTCTAATCCAAGCTGATCAGTTGGGAGTAAGTATTGGCAATGTGCTAAGAGTACAGTCGGTTAGCATGCGAGAAAAACGCAAACAACGGGCTGAAGAAAAGGCCATGAAGGCGCCCATTAAAATGATGATTCCTCTCGTATTGTTTATCTTTCCGTCGATTTTTATTGTGCTTCTGGGACCGGCCGTGATTCAAATTATGAAAACATTTGGCAATAAGTAAGTGAATAACGGAAATTAAGTTGTAAACTCGCTGCATAATTATTCGAATCTTAGAATAATTATGCAACGGTATTTAGATGTATTGGTTTACTTTTAAACCGACTCGGAAGAAATCAAGGCTAGAGAGAAAAAAGGGCTTACTCATGATTGTGTGCTTACAACAATATCTCACCCTGATGATAATGTGCCACCTGTAAATGACTTAAGATTATATAAGTGGCGATTTAGTATAATAAAACCTTGTGAACGATAACGTTCACAAGGTCAGACCGTAGACAAAAAGATACTCTACGCATTGCGTAAAGTACCTTTTTGTTTACGGTCTGAGTAGATGCAATAGCATCTACTTTATTATGCGAATACCAAATTATGATTATTTTTCAAAGACTCTTTATAGAAAGCAACTATTATGTAGATTTCTCGCGAAGATCATCTTAGATAAACGTTTTCTCTATCTTTAGGCATACTTTTAAGATTCGGCTATAAATACGCGTCGATCTTGAATCTAGCAGGGGTTTAGAGGTGAAAAAATAAAAATAGTCAGTATATCTTTTGGTGGATGCTGTCGACATTGATATAGTTTAAAATTAGAACTAGAGAGAAGGGATGTTAAAATATGTATGTCGTAACATATTAGTGGAATTTTCCACTTATGAAACGCAGTAGATCATCTGAGGATTTTTTTTTCTGCTCATGTTATTCATTTAATGGACTAGCTGCAGGAGAGGGGGAGTAGGTAGTGACTGGAATGGTAGCATTCGTTTCCTCACAAATAACATTAAAATATGATCTAATGACATTAAGAAGCTAACCAGAAAAAAAGGATGGGGAAAAAATGAGAAAAAAGACGCACATTATTTTATTCATAATTATGTTGACTTTGGGTATTTTCGGTACTGCGTATGCTGCCGATCCATTCTCCGATGTTCCTGCGAAACATTGGGCGTATGGAGCGGTAACTTCGTTGTCGAAAGCTGGTCTGATCGAAGGCTATAGCGATGGCACGTTTAGCGGTGATAAGGTTATTTCCCGGTACGAAATGGCTATACTCGTAGCGCGAATCATTTCGAAAACGGATAAGGCAGATGCCGAGCAAAAAGTCCTCATTGGAAAATTGACCAATGAATACGCGGATGAACTGGAAAGCTTGAACGTTCGCGTCACGGGGTTAGAGAAAAGGACAAGTAAGATTGAGAAAAAAACCAACAATTGGTTTAGTGGTGAAACTCGGATTAGATTCTATGGTGACATACCAGGTCAGAATGGTTATAAGCGCCTGCAGGGATCGGATCAGTTTGATATGCGTGAACGGCTAAAGTTCCAAGGTGAAATTAATGATAAGATTACCTGGAACGCTCAGATAGAGACTTCGCCTGTCAAATTTGGTAATACCGAGACCATGGCTATGGATGTCATGAATGTTACGATGAAAGATTTCATTGGTCTTGATTCCGTCCGGCTTGGCCGATATGCTTTGGATGCTTTTGGTGCCGGTCTGTACGGCAAACCAGTGAATGCTGATGCTGTTATGATGAAGAAAAAAATTGGTACTGTTGATGTTAAAGGTTATGTCGGTAATGTCAAAGCGGCTACCGCGGGATTGGTATCTGTCCCCAATACTATGTATTCCCTTGAGTTGGGGATCAAACCGGATCCTTCCTTGTCGGTGAGAACTTCGTTATTTTATTCTGATATCCCAACGACTTCCGCCGATATGAATATTAAAGCGGGATCGGGATCATTCGATTCGTCAAAGGGTTATGATGTGACTGTTCTCAAAAAGATGGGAAAGCTTAACTTACTAGGGGAATTTATGGGTATTACGCTTGATAAATCCGTAGGCTTACCCAAAAACCCTAAGGGGTGGTTCCTACAACTCAGTAATGGTGTTCCCATGCCTTATCTTTATCCTATAGCAAACTTAGTTGATGTACGTAAACCCGGTACTGATGCATGGATGGTTTCTTATCATAGCATCGACCCCGGTACACTGCCTGCTGGCATCGGTGGATACAGTATGATGACTTCTATTTCTTATACAGCTGCGACAACTAACAGCGGTTGGGGCAACTACAATATTTATACCAAGGGATCTGATAACGTGAATGCTTGGTATCTGGCTTATCAAAAGGTTTTATCTAAAAATTTCTTATTATCTCTTGACTACCAAATCATCGATATCAAAAATATGTCTGTGACAGGTAAAGACTTGGTTGGTAAGCGCCTTGATCAGTGTTTCTTGATGAAGTTTGAATATTTCTATTAAACCTTACTAACAAAAGAATGAAAGAATAAATCTCATAGTCTGGTGATCCAGTGGTTGCTTTTGTGTATTCATCATGTGTTTAGGTCTCAGATGCATATTATTACCATGGAAAATAGAATAACAAAGCTAACCATCCTATTATTGATAGTAAAAAAGTAATAATATTAAATATTAAATAGCGATGTAAATTTAAAGCCTATGCAACAATACTTATTTTAGAAATTTAAAGTACTCATTAAGTACTCTTTCTCTCCATAAAAAATCTAACGTTTTTAATTTTTCTCATTTAGGTAATGCAATGAAGAGTTTCAGAGTGCTCCTATGACCGGTACCTTTATAAAGGTGGTAAATATTATGAGCATTAAAAGTGGCAACATTCAAATGAAAAGTATTCAGACAAAGCTTACAATTACTATTTTCACCATGTTTTTAGTTGCAATGAGCGTGTTAGGGGGCCTTAACTACTGGAAAGCACGGCAAATTATTGTCGAGAACGTTACTAGTAATATTGGAACATTGGCGGTGTCCTCAGCTAATGATATTGCTAATGGGCTGAAAACAAGTCAGTCTGAACTGGTAGGAATGTCAATTGCGCCAATAATTCAAAGCGGTAAGTCAGAGGACATTGTTCCTTTTCTAGCTAATGTAATGAAGGGAAATACTCATTTTTCATCCCTGGCCTTTATTGCTCCCAATGGTATTGTTTTTGATTCGGCAGGTAAAACAGGTGATCTCAATAAACGGAGCTATTTTCAAAAGTCGATCCGAGGAGAGGCGAGTGTAGGAGCGCCAGTGGTATCTCCAACTGGTAAATTGGTATCCGTTGTGTCCGTTCCTGTTATAGTTAATGGCAAGGTGACTGGGGTCTTATTTGGAGCGATTAATCTGGATGAGATAGCGAATAAGGTGCTAGCGATAAGGGTAGGCCAAACGGGTTCCGCTTACGTGATACAGAGTGATGGTTTGAATATAATTAATGCCAACAAGGAAGTGGCGATGAAGATTAATGCCTTGCAGGACAGTAGTGTTCAACCAGAGCAGAAGCAAGCTGCCGAGCGCATGGTAAAAGGCGAAAACGGGATTGCCTATTATTCATATAAAGGTGAGGATATAATAGCGGCCTTTGCACCTATATCTGGAACAGACTGGTCGCTTGCGGTGGTGGCACCGATAGCAGAGGTAACTAGTGCACTGTCATCACTGACTACGATATCCATGATAACCATTATTGTAGTTCTAATTATCTCGATGCTAGGTGTGGCATGGTATGCTCGTCGTATTGCCAGGCCCATTCAAGCATTAGAAGCTGCTGCCAATAGTATTGCTGATGGTGATATCTCGCAAATCAAGTTAAATATTGTTTCTAATGATGAGATTGGGCGTTTGGGTGGGGCTTTTGAAAAAATGACTGAAAATCTGCGCGGGCTAATTCAGAAAATTACTCAGGCCACCGAACAGGTAGCTGCTTCTTCAGAAGAATTGACAGCTAGCGCTGAACAATCAGCTCAGGCATCGAACCAAGTAGCCGGGTCAATTAGCGATGTGGCATATAGTGCAGAAAAACAATCACAAGCAGTAGACGAAGCATCTGCCGTGGTTGAGCAAATGTCAGCCGGTATTCAACAAGTAGCTGCTAGTTCTAATCAGGTAGCGGGTAACTCATCTCAAGCCGCGGAAATGGCAAAAGAAGGCGATATGTCTGTGGAAAAGGCTATCAGTCAAATGGCCTATATTGAACAGACTGTCAATAATGCAGCACAGGTCGTTGTTAAGTTGGGCGAAAGATCGAAAGAAATCGGGCAGATAGTTGATACGATATCCGGGATCGCTGGGCAGACAAACTTACTTGCACTCAACGCCGCCATTGAGGCTGCTAGAGCTGGTGAACAGGGAAGAGGGTTCGCCGTCGTGGCAGAAGAAGTTCGTAAGTTGGCGGAACAATCACAAGATGCGGCAAAACAGATTGCCTCACTAATAAGCGAAATTCAAGGTGATACTAATAAAGCCGTTTTTGCCATGAGTGAAGGTACCCGCGAGGTTAAGGTTGGGACGGAGGTTGTCACTACTGCAGGTCGTGCATTTAAGAAAATTGCGACACTTGTAACCCAAGTATCTGAACAAGTGAAGGAGATTTCCGCTGCAATTCAGCAGATGTCGAGTGGCAGTCAACAGATTGTAGCATCAGTGAAGGAAATTGACGGGCACAGTAAAACGACGGTTGGACAAGCCCAGACGGTATCGGCGGCTACACAAGAACAATCGGCATCCATGGAGGAAATTGCTTCATCCAGCCAGAGTCTTGCCAAACTGGCCCAAGATCTCCAGACAGCCGTCAGCCATTTCCGAGTTTAGTATTTATATAGGTGTTGCAAAAAATAACATAAAGATATAATCTTACCAAAACGTGAAAAATGGGGTAAGGCGAATGTCAAAAATGTTATTTAAAATGTTATTTAAATGGAAGTACTTTGAGTCTGACATTATAATGTTGTTGGTGGAGTTTTCCCAATACCGCTTATTCTTGTAGCACGGAAAATAAGTTGTAAACTCATTGTGTAATTATTCGGTTTATTAGGATGATTATGTGATGAGTACTTAGATCAATTGGGTTTACGTATAATAAAACCTTGTGAATGATAATGTTCACAAGGTTTTATTATACGTAAAATGCTCTTAGCAAATATGGATTGATGACTAAACAAACCCTATTTGTTTTTTGTGGTGAATAAACGACATTAAGTTTTAATTTAGAACCAGAACCAAAAAGATACAAGGCAGACAGTATATTGCCTGTTGGGTAAAGTATGATGAAGATAACGATGGATTCTATTTACTGCGGCTAGATGATAATTATCTTAGGGTAGTGCCAGAGTGGATAGAACAGGAAATGAATCACAACAATAATTGTCGAAGAATTACTGTGCTTTAGATTCAAGTTACAAAATCTCATGTTTTTTTAACTTTTCATAAAACTGGCTCCGCGTGATATGTAGGAGTATTGCCGCTCTTGTTTTGTTACCTTTTGTGGTTTCAAGAGCTTGAATAATTGCTTTTCTCTCGACTTGATTTTTTTTATCTGATAGAGTTGCCAATACGTTAAGACTATCATTATCTTCATCAGTACCGATAATATGATAAACCCTTGGCAAAAAGAAATCAAAATGACCAACAGCCAAAATGGCGGTTGGAGACATTACACAAGCCCGCTCAAGGACATGCTCAAGTTCCCTGACATTTCCCGGCCAATTATAGTTATAAAAGTGCTGTAATACCTCGTCGGATATTCCGGTTATAGAGCAATTGTGGTACTTATTAATCTTCTGAATGAAATGATCGCAGAATGCAGGAATATCAGTTAGTCGGTCGCGTAATGGTGGGATGCTAAGCTCTATAGTATTGATCCGATAATAGAGGTCTTGCCTGAACTTACCTTCGTTCGCTATTTGTTCAATATTTTGATTTGTACAGCAGATGATGCGAATGTCCAATTTGATTGTTTTAGTGCCACCCACTCTTTCCAATTCACGTTCCTGTATGATTCTTAAAAGCTTGGATTGCAAAGGTAAAGGAAGCTCTCCAATTTCATCAAGCAGAATGGTTCCATTGTTTGCTTGTTCGAATTTTCCGACCTTACCACCCTTGGTTGCGCCTGAGAAAGCACCTTCACTATAGCCAAACAACTCCGATTCAAGCAGATCTTTGGGAATAGCTGCGCAGTTAACTTTTATGAAATTGCCAAAACAGCGATTACTTAATTGATGCACAGCGTTCGCAAAGACCTCTTTGCCTGTACCTGTCTCGCCAGTAATCAATATAGACAGACTGGAATTCGCCACCTTTTCGATGGTGGCCTTTATTTTTTGTATGTGTGGAGAGTTGCCGATGATGGAATCTATCGAGAAGGGAATTTGTTTGAGAGAGGCAATCTGCTGCTGGTAGATTTGGTTTTCTTTACGGAGCTTATCGACCTCTGCTTTGAGTTGAGTTACCTTATCAATGTCGTGAAAAGTCGCCGTGGATATTGCCCCGCGAATTTTCCCATCCTTATCGCGAATAGGAAAACGATTGCAAATCGTAGGAGTCTCGTTTTTCATCATAAAAAGCTGACCCAATTCTTCATGCCCTGATTTAATGACATTTTTAAGGCGTGTGTTAGGAATAACCTTATCAACCTGCATTCCAATCACGTCCTGGTTACTAACACCAATGATATCAGCATATGGGCGACCGATATAACGGATGCTTCCCGTTTCATCGATAACAATGGCCAAATAGAGAGAATCCAACGCTAGTTTTAACAAGTCATCAGTCTCCAATGGTCGATCCATCGCAATTCTCCTTTCTTACAATGCTTTACAACTAAAAGAATACCATAACTCATAGTCGTATACAAGAAAAAACGTACTAAAAACCGGACGATGAGGACTACAACGATTGGGAAACCGGACGGTTATCTAGTAATTTGTATAGAAGAAAAGTAATAAAACATAGTAATAATACATACTTCTTCTCTTGGCACGATATTTGCAATATATAGTTGGCAAGGATAGTAGAAGCATAGCTGATGTAAAGCGGAGTCGCTGGGCCAGTAGGGGATAACGATTAACACATCTTGATATGCGACTATTCTAAAAAGAGCTAATATTAGCACAATACTTAAACTAAAAGGAGAAATGAATGATGAGAGCAGCGTTAATGGGCGTTGGTTCCTTGGGTACGATTATGGGTGCATTAATTGCAAAAAATGGAGGAGAAATTACTCTGATCGATGCCAACAAAGCGCATGTTGATGCGATGAATGAGAAGGGCGCGACTGTCATCGGTAAGATGGAGCTACAAGGTATTCCTGTCAAGGCCATTACGCCGGAGCAGATGGATGGGATTTATGACATCGTCATCCTTCTGGCAAAGCAGACTTATAATGATGTGGCGTTGAAGCAGCTCCTGCCGCATTTGGGGGTCGACAGTGTGGTCTGCACACTGCAAAATGGAATTCCAGAAGAAACTGTAGCCAACCTTATCGGTAAAGAGAGAACGGTGGGCGGAGTTGTTGGCTGGGGAGCCACCTTTAGGGAACCCGGTGTGTCTGAACTTACCTCCGACATTTCAGCTATGAGATTTGAAATTGGAGAGATTGACGGGAAGAAAACGGAACGTATCGAACAGGTTTCAAAAATCTTGAATCTCGTCGGCACTTGTGTTGTCGTGGATAATTTAATGGGTATCCGCTGGGCGAAAGTCATTCAAAATGCAACATTGAGCGGGATGTCCGCAGCACTTGGCGTGACCTATGCAAAAATTTTAGACAACGAAAAAGCGACAGCCTGTGCCGCTTATGTCGGCGATGAGATCGTGCAGGTTGTCCGCAAGATTGGTATTGAGCTGGTAGATTTGGTTCCCGGCTGGAGCTATTACAGCCTGGCTTTTGACGATCAGGAAGGGCTGGAAGCATCAAAGCAGTGGCTGCGGGAGTATTTTTTACCTCATCGTCCTTTGAAGGCGAGCATGCTTCAGGATATGGAAAAAGGGTTCAAATGCGAGATCGACTATATCGTGGGTATTTGCAGCCAGTGGGGGAAAAAGGTCGGGGTTGCAACGCCTACCTGTGATATCATCACCGCGATTGTAAAGGACTTTGAAAGCGGCAAGATCCCGATGCCGACCATGGCTTGCTTGGATCGTTTCGAGTTGCAGGAGAAATGGTAACAACACTTCACATAAGATAGAAAAAAATTGTCAAGTATTAGGAGGAAGTTTTAATGGGTAAAAAGGTCATCATTACAGCAGCTATCACAGGAGCGGTTCATATTCCTAGTATGTCAGAGTACCTGCCAATCACGCCGGAGCAGATCATTGCTGAAGCAGTTGCCGCAAACAAAGCGGGGGCAGCAGTAGTTCATCTTCATGCTAGAGATCCCCAAACCGGAAAACCCACTGGGAGCCCGGCACTGATGAAACAGATCACTGATGGCGTTCGGAGTCAGTGCGACGTTATCATTGGTATCACCACAGGTGGCGCCATCGGCATGACGAGTGAGGAGCGGCTAGCTGCGGTTCCACATTGTAAAGCGGAGTTGGCGTCGTGCAATGCGGGTTCTGTCAATTTTTGCTTCTCGCCCATCGCCGACAAAATCAAGCAACCAAAATTCGACTGGGAAATTCCATTTGTGAAGAACACCTACACCGTGCCCTTCGCAAACACATTCCAGGATATAGAAGATTATATCCGAACTATGAGTGAAAATGGCACTAAGCCGGAGTTTGAGGTTTATGAGGTTGGGATGCTCAGTAACATCGCCTATTTTGTGAAGAAGGGGCTGCTGAAAGGTCCTGTGTATATTCAATTTGTACTCGGTATTATGGGCGGACTACCAGCTACAATTGATAACCTGCTCTTTTTGCACAATACTGCGACAAAACTTCTTGGTGACAATTTTGTATGGTCTTGTGCAGCAGCTGGCAAAGATCAGTATGATATTACCACAGCAGCAATGCTTCTTGGTGGAAACATTCGGGTAGGTTTGGAGGATAACTTGTACCTTACGAAGGGAGTGCTCGCAAAGTCCAATGCCGAGCCGGTTGCAAAGATGGCTAATATTATCAAGCTGCTTAACCGAGAGGTAGCCTCATCGAAGGAAGCCAGAGAAATTCTCAGATTAAAGTAATTGCAGTAAAGAGGAGGATTTAAAAATGGACTTAAACATGAGTGTCGTTGGTATTATTGTATCTCTTGGTGCCATTGTAGTATTAGCGCTCAGGGGACTAGGCATTGCCTTTATCGGACCATTAGCGGCAGCTATGGTGGCCATCTTCTCCGGTATGGATGTCTTCAAGACTTTGACGGGGCCTTACATGGGAGGTTTCATAAGCTATGCATCCAAGTTCTTCCTGATTTTCCTTTCTGCATCAATTTTCGGAAAGTACATGGAAGACAGCGGAGCGGCGAAAGCTATTGCCGGAAAACTTTTGTCTCTGGTTGGCCACAAAGGACCGTTTTATGTTTTGTTCTCAGTAGCTTTAATTACATTAGTGCTAACCTTGGGCGGCGTGAGTATGTTTGTGGTGATTTTTACAGTCATGCCGATTGCCCGTCCACTATTTAAAGAAATGAACATTCCGTGGCATCTGTTTATTGCGGCCTTTATTTTTGGGATTGGTTCACTGAGTATGACCATGGTTCCTGGAAGCCCATCTATCCAAAATATCATGCCAACAAAATATTTGGGAACTACGACGATGGCAGCGCCACTCTTGGGGATTATCTGTTCGATAATGATTATGTCCTTGAATGCGTGGTATATGCACTGGCAATTAAAGAAGTGCCATGCCAGGGGTGAAGGTTATGCGGATTCGGCACCAAGTAATGAATCAGAAGAAATAGCTGAGACTAAGCCATTACCAGGATTTCTTATCAGTTTGGTTCCTCCACTGGCAGTGGTTATCTCCCTTAATGCTTTTAAATTCGAGCCGATGTGGGCCCTGCTTACTGGCTGCATATTTGCAGCAGTTTGCTTCTGGAAACATATTGACAGTCATTTTAAAACCATCAATGGGGGGACCAATAATACGGCGATTCCTATCATTAACACCTGCGCGGATGTTGGCTACGGGATGACAGTCGCCGCTACCGCTGGTTTTAAGATCATCAGCGCTTATCTTATGGCAATTCCCGGACCCCCCATTGTTGCACTTAGTTTGGCCACGTTTATGATGACTGGTATCACTGGATCTTCGTCCGGAGGATTGGCTATTGTATTGGAAACATTGATTGGTAAATACTCGGCAATGGGATTAAATCCAGAAATGCTGCACCGGGTTGTTGTTATGTCTTCTGGCGTATTTGATGCTATGCCTCATAGCGGAGCTACAGTAACTGCGTTAGCAGTTTCCGGGTTAACCCATCGTCAGGCGTACCGTCACGTTTGGTATGGTCACGTTGTAGCAACACTCCTGGTCATGTTAGTTGCCATTCCGTTGGCAGTGTTATTATATTAAAAATAACTATCGTATAATAGGCATATTTAAAATAATAAAACCTTGCGAACGATAATGTTCACAAGGTTTTATTATACGTAAGATGCTCTTAGCAAATATGGATTGATAACTAACAAGCCCTATTTGTTTTTTAGTGGACTTGTGCCCGCAGGTGGTGGATTATTCATTTATAATAGAGTAAGAATTTGCATTATTATTGTAAAATTTTACAATAATTCTTTGTTTGTTATTGCAAGTTGTATATAATAAAGTATCATGGTGTAGATCCATCAGTTGAGAGATGGTAAGAGAATTGTTAAGACAATCCAATTGTTTTGCAATAATGATGAACTTATTCCAAAACATTTTAACCTATATTCGCATTATTATATGAGTTGACGTATTTTAGCGTCAAGGTATAGAATCAAAAAATAGCATAGCCTTAAAAAAGTTATGAGTAAGTGACATATATCCCAATCGTAGAGAGGTTAAAATACTTATTTGTGAAATAAGTTCAATACATGTCCGGTGAAATCTATCATAGAAAGAAGGTGAAGTTAGTTGAGATTTTCTGATGAAAAATATACGGCTATTTTAGAAAGTGCTTTAGAAACCATTGACGGCCTGATTATAACCGATAATGAGGACAAAATTGTATTCCTAAACCAAAAGTACGCCGAGATGATGCATATAACCGTCGAAGAGGCTGTGGGAAGGAGTGTCCGGCAAATTATCCCCCAAACACGTATGGATATTGTCGCTAAAACAGGCCAGGCAGAGATTGGCTCTATCCATTTAATTGATAGTTCCACACCTGTAGTGTGTAATCGCATACCAATACAAAAGGACGGTCAGAAATTGGGAGTTCTAGCCCTAACTACCTTCCGTAAAATGGATGAGGTTAACGGATTATTGGGTGAGATTGAGCGCTTAAACTTTGAGATTAAGCAATACAAATCAGAGCTGGGGAACCTGAGGGGTGCTAAGTACTCCTTGGAGCAGATCATAGGCAATTCTCCGCTTATGCAACAAACCAAAAAATTGCTACAAAAAGTTGCCCCGTCTACGCTGACCATTCTAATTAGTGGAGAAACTGGTACTGGTAAAGAACTGTTTTCTCACGCAATCCACCAATTGAGCCCGCGTCGGCATAAGCCGTTCGTTAGAATAAATTGTGCTGCAATACCGAGTGAACTTCTAGAATCAGAACTATTTGGCTATGAAGAAGGGGCTTTTACCGGAGCAAAAAAAGGCGGCAAGCTCGGAAAATTTGAACTCGCCAATGGAGGAACGCTCTTACTTGATGAGATTAATGAATTGCCACTTTATCTTCAATCAAAATTACTACGAGTTATTCAGGAAAAGGAAATTGAAAGAGTGGGCGGAGTCAAGACTATCGAGCTTGATGTGAGACTGGTCTGCACCACGAATAAAAACATGCTGGATTTGGTCCGTAAAGGTGAATTTCGTCAGGATCTATATTACCGGGTAAATGTTGTAGAACTTAATATTCCGCCCTTACGGGAACGGACTGAGGAAATTGAACCATTGATTGACTATTTTATTGCAAAGATCAATCGCAATCATGGGCTATATATTACAGGTAAACATAACGGTGTGTTGCAACTCTTCCGTAAATATAGCTGGCCTGGCAATGTTAGAGAACTTGAACATGTTATAGAGCGAGCTGCTGTAATCGCTGTATCGGGGGAAATAAATATAGAACATCTTGATTATATGCTACCTCGTATTCTTGCAACTGTAACAGATGATGTTACAGTTGCAACGGGATCCAGTCTAGAGGAAGCAAAAGATATAGCCGAAAAACAGGCCATTATAAAAGCTTTGTTGAGAGCAAATGGTAACAAGACACTTGCAGCCGAGGAATTAAATATTCATAGGACCGTACTATATACGAAAATTAAAAAGTATAAAATCGTGTTGTGAAAAAACTACGTAAACGTAGTGGGAGCGCTACACACTAACCCTTGTCAATTCCGCAAAGCCGGAATTGACAAGGGTTTTTTGATTGGCACGAATATTGCAATAATTAATAGTATCAGTGGAAGGCGCAGACAGGAGGATGAGTGATAACGTGCCTTATTTACCAATGACTCCTGAACAAATCACCAACGAGGCTGTGAGAGCAAGAGAAGCGTGTGCAGCAGTGGTGCATAGCAACAGTATTGCCGTAGTAAAAAGGGGGTAGCTCTTTCAAACAAGAGTAACATACAAAAAAGAAAAAGGAGAGAATAGTATGCCGATTATCATTTTAGTTTTGGGGATTACATTTCTTTATTTTCTGTTGGTTAAGTGTAAACTGAATGGCTTTCTATCATTGTTGATTACCTGTCTAGTTGTAGGTGTGGCAGAAGGATTGCCTTTGATGAAAGTTATTTCTTCCATTGAAACAGGTATGGGGGGCACGCTGGGGCATCTTGCAATTATTTTAGGACTAGGTGCCATGTTCGGTAGGATTATGGCAGATGGTGGCGGCGCACAAAAAATTGCCGCTACATTAATCAATAAATTTGGTCGTCAAAACGTTACCTGGGCAGTCGCTCTCACCGGCTTTGTTGTTGGAATAACCTTGTTCTGGGAAGTGAGTTTCGTTGTCCTAATTCCTATTGTATTTACAATATCGACAGCCGGTAAGATTCCGCTACTCGAGGTGTGCCTGCCGATGTTGTCGGCTATTACGATTAGTCATTGTTTTTTACCACCGCATCCGGGACCTGTTGCGGTAGCTGCTATTTTTAATGCAGATGTTGGCTTAGTACTGGTTTACGGGATCATCATAGCCATTCCCACTTTATTGGTTAGTGGGCCGTTGTTCTATAAATTTGTAAAAAAAGCTGGCGTAAATACAGAAATACCCAGTGGGCTTGCGATAGCCAAAGTGTTTGCAGAAAAAGATCTTCCAGGGTTTGCAATTAGCTTTTTTACCGCTCTTGTGCCAGTAATTATTATTATCGCCTCAATGGTAGCTGGTAATGTTTTCCCAAAAGATTCCCTTGTTGCAACGGCATTTAAATTTATGGGGCATACGGATATTGCGCTGTTGATTGCCCTGCTTGTTGCAATGTATTCCTTTGGCTTTAAACAAGGGAAAAGTATGGCGGAACTGATGAGTACTGTAGAAAAATCAGTAAAGTCCATTGCGATGATTGTTCTGATTATCGGGGGGGGTGGCGCTTTTAAACAAGTTATCGTTGACAGCGGTGTAGGGACTTATGTAGCGGCCTTAATGGTAGGGACTTCGTTATCACCATACCTATTGGCCTGGATTATTACAGCCATTATCAGGGTTGCAATTGGGTCTTCAACAGTAACGCTGTTTACAGCTTCCGGCCTGGTGTTACCATTGCTGGCAATTCCGGGGGTAAGTCCAGAATTGATGGTACTAGCGTTAGCTTGCGGGTCGGTATTCTTTGATCCGCCTACCGATGCGGCTTTTTGGATGGTAAAAGAATATTGTAACTTTACCCTGCCACAGACCTTTGTAATATGGGGTGGTTTGACATCGCTTATTGCAATCATGGGTATAATTGGGGTAATGACTTTGAGTTTGTTTGTCCACTAAACAGATGCTTTAGCCCATTCAGTTGCTTTTCGACTGGCGGTAGTCTCTTAGCAAAAAGTCTAGAAGGAGCATGATTATAGTGATAAAGAAAATTGGTGTTTTAGGTGCAGGAACGATGGGGCATGGGATAGCAGAAGCCTTTGCAATGTATGGCTATGATGTAAATTTATATGATGTAAATATGGAAGCTTTACAGAAAGCAAAAAACTTTATTAAGGAAGAATTGGAACTGCTGGCTGCAGAAGGGGTTATATCCAAAGAGGCAGTGCAGGAATCTCTAGATAGAATCAAGGTTAGCATTGACTTAAAGGAAATAGTCGAAGACCGAGATTATGTAATCGAATGCATTCCCGAGAATATGGAACTCAAACAAAATCTCTTTAAACAGTTGGATGAATATTGTCCGCCTACAACAATTTTGGCGAGCAATACATCGAGTCTCCCGCTAAGTGGGATGATGGCACTAGTGAGCGAAGAACGTAAACAAAGGATGATTGTAAATCATATGTTTAATCCAGCGCATCTCATTCCCATTGTAGAACTTTCCTATTTTGGCAATATGCCTGAGGCTATATATCAAGAAGTTAAGAATCTCTATTTGTCAATCAAGAAGCAACCAGTCAAAGTGTTAAAAGATGTACCTGGATTGGTGGCTAACCGTATTATGCAAGGCGTGGCTCGGGAGGTTTTTTCCCTCATTGAACAAGGTGTTGCCGAGGCGGCTGATATTGATAGGGCACTTAAATTTGGACCTGCTTTTCGTTATGCGACAACAGGGCAACTCGAAGTATCCGACTTCGGTGGCTTAGACATCTGGTGCATAGTTGGGGACAATCTGCTTAAGGTCATGGACAACAGGCAAAGTGCCAACGAATTATTGAGACAAAAAGTGAGTGAAGGAAAACTGGGGGCAAAAAGTGGTGAAGGATTTTTTAAATATTCACCTGATGAAGTAGTGAAAATTAAAGAGGATTTTATGAAAAAGCTTATTCACCAATTGAAAGCATCCGAATATTACGTCTAAAATTTATGTCAGTTGATCGATTTGTCTCAAAGACGATATGAAGCAAAAATAAGAAGTGCTTTTCATTGGAACTGCGGTCAGAATCTAGTGGGTAATCAATGGCAAGAGCGGCTGATCTAATTGGCTTGGTTAGGTCAGTTATTTTTTTCACCGCAAGAAATTCCTTTGGTTGAGCAGTTCTTTGAGCTACTAAGATGAATGATTAGAAATATTAATTGCGCCGTAGGTTTAAGTGGCAAGAATACATCCGATAGTCTATATAATACGTGGGAGGGGAATACACATGTCAAAAGTTATTACGAGTGCGCAAGCGATGGAAGCTGTGCAGGATAGTATGACTGTTATGATTGGCGGGTTTCTAGGTGTGGGAACTCCTGAAACTTTGGTCAATGAACTGTTGACCAAAGGTACGAAGAATCTCACCGCCATCGGCAACGATACAGCAATGCCCGATAAAGGTATTGGCAAGCTTGTGGTTAGTCGCCAGCTAAAGAAAGTAGTTGTTTCTCATATCGGAACTAACCCCGAAACGGGCCGGCAAATGCTTGCCGGCGAACTTGAGGTAAGACTTGTTCCCCAGGGAACGCTTGCTGAACAAATCCGTGCCGGTGGGGCCGGATTAGGTGGAATACTTACACCAACCGGTCTCGGGACGATTGTCGCCGAGGGCAAGGATGTTATAAAAGTAGATGGCAAGGAGTTTTTACTAGAAAAGGCATTGAAGGCTGATGTGGCATTGATTAAGGCGCATATTGCAGATAAGGCTGGAAATTTGTTATTTCGCGGTTCAGCCCGTAACTTTAATCCGTTAATGGCTATGGCGGCGAAGGTGGTCATTGTTGAGGCTGAGAATATCGTAGAAGTTGGTCAGATTGATCCGGACCAGGTAATGACGCCCGGTATATTAGTTAATTGGATTGTTCAAGGATAAAGGGAGTTGACGAAAATGGATGCTAAAATTATTATTGCTAAACGGGTTGCCCAAGAGTTTCAAGATAAATATGTTGTAAATCTAGGCATTGGTATTCCTACACTGGCGGCAGATTTCCTGCCAGATGGCGTGAACGTCATCCTTCAATCAGAAAATGGTTTTGTAGGTTTGGGTCCCTTAGAGGGTTCAGTTAATCCTGATGTTGTAAATGCAGGTGGGAAGCCGGTTTCAATTATCCCTGGTGGAGCAGTATTTGACAGTGCCATGTCTTTCGCTATTATCCGAGGCGGTCACGTTGATGTGACGGTTCTTGGTGCATTAGAGGTTGACCAAGAAGGAAATCTTGCTAACTGGATGGTACCAGGGAAAATGGTGCCTGGAATGGGTGGAGCAATGGATCTTGTATCGGGAGCCAAAAAGGTCATTGTTGCTATGGAGCACACTACAAAAGATGGAGTGCCAAAGATATTGAAGAAATGTACTCTCCCGTTAACCGGCAAAGGAGTAGTGAACTTCATTATTACTAATTTATGTGTATTTGAAGTCCTGGAAACTGGGCTTATTCTTAAGGAAATTGCACCGGGGGTTACTGTGGATGTTGTAAGAACGAAAACGGATGCAGAATTTGCAGTAGAGTCGGAGTTGCGGACAATGCAATTAAATTAAATCAAAGTACTAGTCAGATTTAACCTGAATGATTCACGTAAACCATAAAAGTCGGCGCATTGCCAACAAAATTAAGCATTACAAGGGTTATCGCCTTCCAACCAATAGGTGGAGGTAAAAAACAGTTTCAACTTTGTTAAAAGGTATTCACCACAAACACAAACAACAAAGGAGAGACTCCAATGTCTAGTTATACACAGAGGTAGCGTTTTTAAGGGGCTATGAATAATTCAGGCGTAATTATTCAAATTACCAATGGGACTAAAGACCCGTTTAAAATGAGACACTTGTATCAAGGTAATTATCTACTTATGTTGAATAATGTAAATATAGAAGTCTTATATCATAATGCAACGATCAAGTATTTTTGATAAAAAAATGTGCATGCATAATCAAGCATTTTAATCGTTGGAGAGTTTATGACTTAATTTCACTTATACAATAAGTAGGTGGGCATGTGTATATAAAAAATAGAACGAAGGGGACTCGCGTAGCTGATCAAGTGAGATTAGCTGATACCTTTTGGCAACGATTAAAAGGCTTATTAGGAACGAAGTTACTGCCACTAGGACATGGGCTGATCATTAAGCCTTGTAGCAGTGTGCATACTTTTGGTATGGGTTATCCCATCGATGTGTTATTTGTTGATGGCAATCACTGTATAGTAAAGATTGTTGACAATATGTTCCCAAGTAAGATGAGTATGGCAACGCGTAGTCAATATGTAGTGGAATTACCAGCTGGCACTGCTCGCAAGACAGAATGTTCTATCGGTGATATATTAGCATTCCAGTAGGGCCCAGAGGTGACCAGTGAAAAAGTGAACAGCAGATGTGACAATTTGGTCGCACCTGCTGTTCATTTTTTGTTAGGTCCATACAACTAAGCCTTTACTTGTAATTTACATTACTGAACTGTATGCGGGCATTTAATAACAATTCGGTTGCTAAATTTAATTTTTCTTGAGTTGCTCGAAAACTAGGAATACTAATGCTTAGGGCGGCAATGACATTGCCGTTGGACTCCAGAGGCACAGCATAGCAACAGAGCCCCATAGTAATTTCTTCATATTCTTTAGCAAGATGTTCTTTCTTAATTGCTACTAATTGATTATTTAAAACATCGAAATCTGTAATTGTATTCTCGGTATAGGGAATTAAGCCCGTTGGATATAATTTTTTTACTTCTTTTATATCATAGCTGCTTAATAAAGCTTTTCCTAATGCGGTACAATATGCGGGAATTCGTTTACCGACTTGAGTGATAATGCGTATATCCAAGCCTATTTCAGGTTCCTCTTTTAAGACATATAAAACATTATTTCCTTCTAAAATCCCCATTTGGCAGATTTCTTTAATTTCAGTAACGATATTTTTCATTATAGGCTTGACGAATTCAAGCATGTATTCATCTTGAGAATAAGAAGATCCAATACAATAAGTAGAAATGCCTAGTTTAAAGCGAAAAGAATCCTTACCAAGATGGATGTAATTCATATCAGTCATCGTTTGTAAGATAGGGTAGAGGGTACTCTTAGGAACCGAGATAGCTTTAGATATTTCTGTCAGAGTTAATCCATCTGTATTAATAGATAGAAGATTCAATATTCTTAAAACTCGTTCTGTAGGTTTATGAGACATAAATACTCCTTATATAAATGAATTTGTATTACTACCATCTTATTGATTTTTTAAAAATTTGTCCACTTAAATAAATTGCGATTACTCGTTAAGTATAATCGGGGTATTGACAAATTAAAAGGGAATAAAAGTTTAAAGATTATTGCCAATAATGGCAAAAGTGTGCTATTATTTAGGTGATAGTTCTTATAAGCGAATAAAGTTTGCATATAAGAACATTTAATAGGAGCGTATTTACTGTCATTTGATTTGGAACTATATATAAAGGAGTTGTTAACAGGGAAAGAAATCTCATTATATAGGTCATAGTCTTTGACGATACCGAAATTATAAGGAGGAACTGTTTATGTCAATGAAATCAATTGATGATGTAAAAGATGTAACGTTATATAACATCGACACTCATGCTGAGGGGCCAAAGGGAAAGTTGCCTTTTAGTGAAGAGTTTTTAAGAGAATCGCCAAGTGGACATCTTTTTGGCATGACACTTAATGCTGGTATGGGTTGGAATCCAGAAAAACTTAATGATGATGATGTACTTATCTTAAGTACTCAGGGGGGAATTCGTGGTGAAGACGGTAGTACGATCGCTGTGGGACTACATACCGGCCACTTTGAATTAGGTTTGCAGATGCGTGCGGCCGCAGATGAATTGGCACACCATGGTGCTATACCCTATGCAGCATATGTTACAGATCCGTGTGACGGGAGAAGCCAAGGAACCATCGGTATGTTTGACTCCTTGCCTTATCGCAATGATGCTGCAATCGTGATGAGGAGATTGGTACGGTCGCTTCCAACAAGACAAGCGGTAATTGGCATTGCTGCATGTGATAAGGGATTGCCAGCAATGATGATGGCCTTGGCATCCATGCATGATTTGCCAACTGTTATTGTGCCAGGAGGTTCAACCCTTCAACCGATAAAAGGTGAAGATGCTGGAACGGTTCAGACAATTGGTGTTCGATTCAATAATGATGAAATTTCTTTTGATGAAGCAGCTTCAGTGGGCTGCCATGCTTGTGCATCGGCCGGTGGTGGCTGCCAATTTTTAGGGACGGCAGGAACCTCCCAAGTCATCGTGGAAGCACTGGGGCTCGCAATTACACATTCGGCGTTAGCACCTTCGGGGCAGCCTATTTGGGAAGAAGTTGCAAGACAGTCTGCTAGAGCTGTGCTGGAATTAAAGGAAAAGGGTATTAACACCAGGGATATCCTTACGGATAAGGCCATTGAAAATGCAATGGTTATCCATGCAGCATTTGGCGGTTCGACAAATTTACTGCTCCATTTGCCAGCCATTGCTTTTGCCGCAAAATGCAAAATGCCGACAGTAAATGACTGGGCCATTGTTAATAAAAAAGTTCCGCGTTTAGTCAGTGTAATGCCAAATGGTCCGGTTTATTATCCAACGGTCAGCGTCTTTTTAGCGGGTGGCGTTCCTGAGGTTATGCTTCACTTAAGAAAACTTGGTTTGCTGCATGAAGATGTGATGACAGTTACAGGTGAAACGTTAGGAGCTAACTTAGATTGGTGGGAAACATCTGAACGGCGTAAACAATGTAGAGAGCGTTTAGAAGCATTAGATGGGGTAAATCCTGATGATGTAATTATGAATCCTGTCACAGCGCGCGAGCGAGGGTTAACAGCTACCATAACATTCCCGGTTGGTAACATTGCACCTGAGGGATCTGTTATTAAATCTACAGCCATTGATCCAACAGTTCTTGATAAAGATGGCGTATTCAGACACACTGGCAAGGCGAAAGTATTTACATCCGAAAAGTCAGCCATTCAAGCCATAAAAGATAAAAAAATACATGCTGGCGATATCATGATTGTTATGGGTGGAGGTCCGAAGGGAACGGGTATGGAGGAAACCTACCAGCTGACTGCAGCATTGAAAAAACTATCTTATGGCAAACATGTTTCTCTGATTACGGATGCCAGATTTTCGGGTGTTTCGACAGGAGCTTGCTTTGGTCATGTCGGACCGGAAGCATTGGTTGGCGGACCACTGGGTAAATTGCAAGATGGCGATGTGATAGAGATTATTGTTGATAGAAAACAGTTGGAAGGTTCACTTAATTTCATCGGCACAGAGGACCATCGGCTTTCTTATGATGAGGCCGCCGCAGTATTGAAAAAACGGGAGATGCATCTAGGCTTGCAACCCAATCCAGATTTACCTGATGATACAAAATTATGGGCAGAACTTCAATCCATTAGTGGTGGAATATGGAGAGGTTGCGTTTATGATGTGGATAAAATCATCGAAGTGATTGAAGCTGGTAAAAAAGCTTTAGCAGATAAAGAAAGTAAATAATAATACTGAATAGTCCTATGAAAAAAGTTGTTTGCACCATGAAAACCAGTATTGGTGGAACGTTTGGGCATAATGCGCTCCTATTTGGTTTAGGTGGCATGTTCGACGAGTGGCTGATACTGGTGGTGTGCATTCATAATATGGTATTCTAATAAAATTTGGAGGTTTTATAAATGGGATCTGTAACTGCAATGATATCCGTATTGATTTTAGCTATCCTTCTTATCGTTTTTTTGATCCTCAAGGTTCGTATACATGCTTTTGTTGCACTCATTATCGCTTGTATGTTCGTAGGATTTTCAATGGGCATGCCCCTTGCGAAAATCGGTACGTCAATTGAAGCTGGGATGGGCGGTACGCTAGGATTTTTAGCAACGGTTCTTGGTCTTGGCACGATACTTGGGAAAATGCTTGAGGTATCTGGTGGTGCAGAGCGGTTAGCGCGCACTTTGATTGATACTTTAGGCAAACAACGAGCTCATTGGGCGATGATGGTGGTTGGTTTTATCGCTGGTATTCCTGTTTTTTTTCAAGTTGGTTTCGTACTCCTAATACCTTTGGTATTTAGTATAGCGATAGAAACTGGTATGTCGGTGGCAATGATTGGTCTT
>Ga0209123_1000858_pt1 | contig 34855 bp, 27 predicted proteins | sample BarGraIncu00431A_FD_184500 | JGI IMG/M metagenome (GOLD analysis project Ga0209123, IMG submission 184500) | Arctic peat soil microbial communities from Barrow, Alaska, USA - Barrow Graham LP Incubations 004-31A (SPAdes) (version 2) | ecosystem: Environmental > Terrestrial > Soil > Wetlands >... | reverse complement strand
TGACTACATTGAGCGGTTCTACAACCGGAAACGGATTCACTCTTCGCTGGGGTATCGGACCCCATACGAGGTCGATCAACTCAAACTTGTAGCTTAACTGACTGTCCACGATTCCGGGGCAAATCCACCCCACCTGTCCTCCCCCTTGAAAGGGGAGGGACCTGGAAGCCAAGATCGGCAATTGAGGGTCTAGCAGAAACGCCCCGGCCCCACCTATTTCCGTTCCCGTTCACGTCCCCTCCCCTTCAAGGGGAGGGACAGGGTGGGGATGGGGATAAACACTCAAATCCACAATCTCGGCGCTCACCTGCGCCCCCCGCACCGTCAGGAGCGCGACCGTCAGCGGCAGTTTGAACCTTCTGCGGCCCGCGGAGCCGGGGTTCAGATACAGTACCCCGTCCTTTTCCTCTAGCGAAGCCTTATGGGAATGCCCGCTGATCACCACGCGAATCCCTTCCCCGGGCGGAAGAGACTTCAACTCATTGCGGTCGTGCAGAATCAGAATGGTAACGCCTCCAACCGTCACCTTCTGGCGCGGCGGATACGCTTCCGCCCAGGCGCCCCGGTCGCAGTTGCCGCGCACCGCCGTCACCGGTGCCAAATCCTGGAGACCGGCAATAACCTCCGGCGCTCCGATATCGCCGGCGTGAAGCAATAGCTCCGCACCCCGTAGCGCCTGCAGCGCCTCCGGCCTGAGCAGTCCGTGCGTATCAGAGATGACACCGATCAGGCTCATTGGCCCCTCCCCACCACTTGTCGTCATAAGTCTCCTCATCACCTGCCCTAGCTCCAGACGGTGACAAGTCACCGGTCACAGACCGAAATAACTTCAGAAATTCTTGCGTTTGCCGAAGAGTACCACGTAAAGCCACATTTCGAACATCGCTCTCTCACAAGCTAACCTCATCCTCCCCGACAAAGAGAGTCAGGATACGCGAGCAAACAGATTCAACAAAGGGGATTTTAGATTATGGACTTCTTTAATGACATGAAAATCGGTTGGAAACTCATTTTTGCCTTTCTGCTGGTGGCCACTATTGCCGCAGTCATCGGCGTCACCGGCATCGTCAAGATCCGGCAGATCAATACCGCAGACACCAAGCTCTACGAGAAGATCACCGTTCCCCTGGCTGATCTGGCCTTCATATCGACCTCATTTCAGCGAGTGCGCATCAACATGCGGGATATCGTGGATTCGCCAGACCCGGCCGGGAAAAAGACTGCGCAGGATATGGTTACGGAGCTCCGTCATGGCATCGACGAGCATTCGGCAACGTTTGAAAAAACTATCCTCACCGAAGAAGGACACCGGCTTTTCGGCGAATTCAAAGAATCGCGTAAAGTCTATACAAAGTATATTGACCAGGTGCTGGAACTGGATAAGGCCGGCAAAGGGGCCGAGGCGGGAGCGCTGCTGCGCGGCGAGGCCAAACAGGCAGCCAAACACGAACAGGATCTGCTGAACAAGCTATTGGTGTCGAAGGAGGGGCAGGCCAAGCTGACTTCGGATGGCAATGATGCCGAAGCTACCTCGGCAACGGTCATTATGTCGGTACTGGCTGTAGGCGGCGTTTTGCTGGCTATACTATTGGGCATTTTCATCGCGTCCGCCATCACGGCCCCCCTGAAAGAGGCAGTGTCGGTCGCCAACAGAATCGCCAACGGGGATCTGACTGTCAAAGTGGCCACGAACAGGCAGGACGAAGCCGGGCAGATGATGTCTGCCATGCAAAACATGGTAGAGCACATTCGAAACATGATTGCCAGGACGGTGGATATCTCTAGCGCCATCGCCTCGGCCTCCCAGCAACTCCACTCCACCTCGGAACAGATCGCCACCGGGGCTGAAGAAGTCGCCTGCCAGACCAACACAGTGGCTACGGCCAGCGAGGAGATGTCCGCGACAAGCAACGACATCGCCCGCAACTGCGTCATGGCCGCGGAAACCTCCAAGCAGACGGCAGATTCGGCTACGGCCGGGGCGCGGGTGGTCAACGAGACCATTGTCGGCATGAACGTCATCGCAAGCCGGGTACGCCAGACCTCCAAAACCGTCGAGGCGCTCGGCACGCGCTCCGAGCAGATCGGCAACATCGTCGGCACCATCGAGGACATTGCCGACCAGACGAACCTGTTGGCCCTAAACGCCGCCATCGAGGCGGCCCGGGCCGGCGAACAGGGTCGCGGCTTTGCAGTTGTAGCAGATGAGGTGCGGGCCCTCGCCGAACGGACCACCAAAGCGACCCGCGAGATCGGCGAGATGATCAAGGCGATACAGAAAGAAACCCAGGAAGCAGTGAAGGCAATGGATGAAGGCGTCCGCGAAGTGGAAAAAGGAGCCGAGTCCAGTCAGAAATCGGGCCAGGCACTGGAAGAGATACTCAACGGCATCAACGAGGTCTCCATGCAGGTAAACCAGATCGCAACCGCAGCAGAGCAGCAGACTGCGACCACCAGTGAGGTCACCAGCAACATCCAGCAGATCACCTCGGTAGTCCAAGGAACCGCAGAGGGTGCCAGTGAGACAGCGATGGCTGCCGAGCAGCTTAACAACAACGCCGAGGAACTGCAACAGTTGGTGCGTCAGTTCAAGCTGTAAAAACGAGAGCAGAACCCGCGCCTCCCTCGAATGAGGGAGGCGCAGTTATATATTGATCTGTTTTTTTCAACTGCCAAAACGTTCCCAACTCCCCCTCCTCGTCCCTGACACACCAGCCCTCTGCCCCCACAGCCATAGAATTCAACTTCCCTGCACAAGCACTGCCTTGACATAAAATTGTATCATGCTAATTTTTAGCATCATCGAGAACAATAAGTGCTGATTTCCGCAACCTTTGTCAAGGAGGCTCCATGTTGTCACTCAGCGTCAATGGGAAAAAATATCAGGTGGATGTACCGGTCGACACCCCGCTACTTTGGGTGATCCGGGACAACATCGGCCTTACCGGAACGAAATACGGCTGCGGCAAGGCCCTTTGCGGAGCCTGCACCGTGCACGTCGACGGACTGGCCGTGCGCTCGTGCGTCACCCCGGTTTCAGCGGTTGTCGGCAAGGAGATCGTCACCATCGAGGGGCTCTCGCACAACCTGGAGCACCCAGTGCAGCAGGCCTGGATTGCCGAGGATGTGCCGCAGTGTGGCTACTGCCAACCCGGTCAGATCATGATGGCAACGGCCCTGCTGGCAGCTAACCCAAAGCCGAGTGACGCGGACATCGACCAGGCCATGTCGGGAAACCTCTGCCGCTGCGGCACCTATCAGCGCATCAGAAAGGCGATACATCGTGCGGCGGACACCATGGCGGCGGGCGCCAGATGATCGGGAAAGCGCGGCTTAGCGGCGCCTTTCCTTAGGGGGGAAAATACATGAAAAAAGACACGTTCCGGCATTTTGTCGGCAAGCTGGCCTACACCAGCGCCGCGCTCGCCTTGGCTGGTCTCGCCCTTTCCGCCACTCCGGAGAACGACCGGAGTCTGCGATCCATCTGGACGGGGTGCAGCGCGGCCTGGGCCGCGTCGGGCGCAGACCAGGCGGCGTCTGCCGCGGCATTTGCCAAAGCGTCCCAGGTACTGCAGCATCCGCGCTGCCTGAACTGCCATCCGGTAGGCGATCGTCCCCTGGTTGGGGACAAAAGCCAGCCGCATCCCATGCATGTGGAGCGCGGACCCTCAGGCCTGGGGAAAAACGGTTTATTTTGTCACACTTGCCACCAGGAGAAGAACCTGCAGGGAAAGGATCTCCCCCCAGGTGCACCCGAATGGCAACTCCCGCCGGCCGATATGCCGATGGTGTTCGAGAAGAAGACTCCCCGCCAGTTGTGCGAGCAGTTGAAGGATCCGGCCCAAAATGGATCCCGCAGCCCGTCCCAGGTGGTCGACCATGTACGGGACGCGCCCCTGGTGCTCTGGGGCTGGCACCCGGGGGAAGGTCGCACACCGGTACCGATGCCGCATGAGGAGTTCGTCAGCCTCATGTCCGAGTGGGCGAAAAAGGGAGCGGCCTGCCCGTAGCACCCTTGCCAAGGCACGGGCTCTCAAGGAGAAAGCTATGATTAAACGCACGGTTTTCATCGGATTAACGCTATTGCTGCTCTCACCGCTGGCCAAGGCTCAGGCGGTCAATCCGGAGGATGCCGGAAAGCTTCCTCCCAGCCGCATAGAATTGCAGGACGGATCCAAGGAAGATGACTGTGACTGCTGCCAGAAATGCAAGGCTGCCAAGAGGCCGGTAATACCCAAGGAGGAGTCGGGTTCTGACAAAAAAGATGGCTGTAAGGATTGCTGTGATCGCTGCGGCAGGCCTTTGCCCTCAGCCCCGGATGAGAGTCCTCCCGACATCATCGATAAGCCAAAGCAGTGACTGACAGCGCGCGGCAGGTAGGAGCGTCGCCTGCCAACTTGAAATCATCCCCCACCGATGCCCCCCCATCCCCATCCCAGCCCTCCCCTTGAAGGGGAGGGAGATTTCCCCCAAACTGCGCCATTTCAGCATCGCTCCCACGCGGGAGCATGGGAACGATGACCGGACCTTTTCAGCACCCTGCGCCGCAATGGATGAGCGTGGAGCTTCTCAGGAACCCCCTTCCCTCTTAGGAACCCCCTACTCTTATCAGGTGAAGAGCCGAATGAGAGAGCCTTCCGGCAGTGATCAGTAAAAGTTCTCCTGACTGAGAGTTGCGGCTAAATAAAATCCACTTTTTTCTTTCTGATGGTGTATGATTTGTTTTGACTAAGAGAGTTCATACTGTCTGTTCACGAGAGGTGCTCTTTTTCTGACGTCAGGAGACTATTATGAAATGTTCCTTTGAGAGATGGGCCAAGGTAGTTCCGGTTTTAGTCGCTTTACTGGGAGGAGCCGTGACTTCCCACGCTATGCCGATCAAGCCGGTGAGTTACAACATGACCAATGGGTATGGCACAGCGGTCGGCGGTGAGTATAACTACTGGGACGGGAACTATAACGGCTCGGTAGGGTTCAACACGATCAATGGGAACCCAGTCAAGGATGGCGGTAGCCTGACCGGTGGCCTTGGTGCACTGACTGACAACATAATAGCGACCAGGGACTGGGAAAACGGCCTCAACACGGTGGAAAACTTCGCGGGAACCGGCCCCTATGTCGGTTGGACCTGGGGCGACCCGACCATAACCTTCAATTTTGCCAGCGCGGTCAAGATAGCCTCAATGACCTTTTATGTCGACAACCCGGCGCTCGCCCACGGCGGGGTAGCAGCGCCCAAAAGTTTCACGATCGGCACCTTGGGCAACAACCTGGACTACCTTGTGGACACGGCTCACCTCGCTACCGGCCCGGTGCCGATCAGCTTTTCAGGTCTGGGCCTGGATACGCAGAATGTCACGGTGACGATTAACAGGAATGTTTCAGACAGCAGCTTCTGGGTTTTCCTCAGCGAGGTGACCTTTGACGACGGCATGCCGACTCCGGTGCCCGAGCCGTCTACCCTGCTCCTCTTCGGGGCGGGGCTGGCAGGTGCTACGCTGCTTTGGAAAAGGCGCACGGTTTAAATAATCAGGAACAGGACGCTTATCAGGGGGCGGTCAATTGACCGCCCTCTTTATATTTACGGTAGTCGTACAGCAGCCCCGACGCCGCGCCCCCCGCCTCTGGCAGCATGTAGTCCGGCACGCTGAAGGAGTTGATCCCGCCTGTGGCATAGTCCTCAGCCGTCCGCAGCTGCTGCCTCACCCGGGAGATGGGGGCGGGCACTGCTTTAAAGGGGTCTGCGGAAACCTCGGTGAAAAGTTCCACCACCACCTGCAATTTTTTCCCGTTGGCGTCAGCCGCGCCCCGAAGCGCTTTCAGGTAGGTCGGCAGCAGCTCCCAGGGGAGCCTTCCGGTACCGGCGGCATCCTGGAAAAGCAGGATGTCCACCGGGGTCTCCCGGAAGATGGTGCTCCAGAACTCGCCGTAGGAGTCGGGATCCGTGCGGGCGCTGGTAAAGCCTGACAACATGATCGAGCCGGCGGGGGTCAGCTGCTTCAGGAAAGACCCCAGGCGCCTGAGGTGCTGCACCAGCACGCCGCGCGCCTGCGGGGAGCGCCAGTCCAGGTCGTCGATTTCCTCCGGAAGATACCATCCCTGGAACGCTCCGTAGCGCGATGCGATAATGGCAACCTCCTGAGCGACCCGCTCCGACTTCCAGCGCAGCCGCTCCAGATATTCCTGCTGGCGCAGCGGCGTTTGCCTGATCCTGCCCCAGTAGCCCGAATCGGCGGCCAGGCCGAGATACACTTCGATGCCCCGCGCCTGGGCCAGTTCGAGGATGGTCTCCAGCGGCGCTCGCACCACCGGCCCAAAGGTTTTGCCGGCGTAGAACGCCCGGCTGTCGTGGAGCATCCATTGGACTACGACCTGGCGCACCCCGAGCTGACCCAGGGTGTCGAAGAGACTCTCCCAACGGCTGCGCTCCCAGTTTCCGTTTTGCTCCAGCAGTTGAAGGAAAGTGCCGTTAATGATGGGACGCTTTTCGGGGTATGAAATCTCCCCTCTCGGCGCGGCGGGCGCAGGGGTGGCGGTGATGGCGAACGAGAGGGTAACGGCGGGCATGGTCGGGCCTGCGAGCGCGACTGAGGGCAGCAGTGCAGTCAGCCATAGTGACGTCAACAGAAGGAGCCATCCGGCCCGGTTGCTTTTCCTACGGTTTATCATTCAAAAAATCCGATTAAATCAGAGGTAGGGCACCCGCAAGGGGCACGACTCTTCAAGATGTGGCGCACTCCCCCTCACCCCAACCCTCACCCGCTGTGTGGAGGGAGGGAGCGTTTGAGCCAGACGAGGGGAAAGTCGATTTCCCCCTCCCTAACCCTCCCTCTCCAGGAGAGGGGACTTCCGGACTCCTCTGCTAATCAGGTCAGAAAAAGAGCCCCAGACTCACCATCCCGCTGTCGTAGGCCCCGGATTTCCTGTTTAGCTGCTCGTTGAAAAACACCCCGTGCCGATAGCTCAGGGAGAACTCGGCCATGTCGCGGTAATTCTCGTAGCGCGTTTTGTTGAAGAAATATTTAAGCGAGACCCCCGCCCCTCCCTCGAGATAGTTTCCGCCCGAGCTGAAGGGAGACTGCCAGCGGGCATCCAGGGCCAGATAGGGAGCCAGCAGGTAATCGGTGTAAAGTGAGAAGGCGCGCCCCTTGCGCAGCTCCCCGTAGAGGGCGACGGTATCGCTGGGGAAATACCCGTCGACCTCGCCGTAGATGAGGTAGTAATCCTGGGTGTGCGCCAGGGAAGGCGGCTCGAGCCCCGCTCCACGCGAGTACAAAAGACGCAGCAGCCAGTCGTGCTGCGCATCCTTACCGATCTTGATCAGCTTCTCGGCGCTGAACCAGAGGTTTTCCTCCCGCAGGAATTTGTACCTGACACCGATCCCTGCCTGGGTCGAGTCCTCGTTGTAACGCAGGGAGCCGGAGTCCAGGTTGCCGAACACCCTGCCGAAAATCTCCAGAATCCGGTCGTTGAGCAGTCCGATCACCGGCGGCCGGTAGGCCCCCTCCACCCCCAACTGCCCGTTCAAGCCTCCGCTGATCTGCTCCCCGTTCGCCAGAAAAGAACTCGGGGCCCTGCCGCTCCGGTAGGAGGCATACAGGGCGCCGCTGAAGGTCCTGGTCAGCTTGGCGATCTCGCCGCGCATGCGATGCGCATCCTCCTCCCAGCGCTCGCGCTCTCCGGTATCGGCCGGGGGCAGAACCGGGAAGGCGTCCAGCGCCTGCTGGAAGAGCCGGGCGGCCTGCTCGTTGCGACCGAGCTTGCCGTAGAGATACCCCAGTTCCTCCCGGACCTTGACGTCGTCGGGGTTGCGCTCCGCCACTCCCTCGAAGGCCTTGATGGCATCCTCCAGGCGCCCGTCGGAAGCGCAGGCGTAGCCGAGCGCCGAGGCGTAATCGTCTTGCTGCGGCTCCTCTTGGTGGGCGGCCTGGAAGTACCGGATGGCGTCCTGGTGCCGACCGGCGCCCTGGCTCAGCACTCCCATGCCATAGCTTCGGGATGCCGAGGGCTGCAGTTTCTGGTTTTGCTCCATCAAGGCCAGAGCGTCGTTCACCCGCCCTTCCTTTTGCCAGAGTTCGGCCTGCAGGTCGTTGTACTGCACCGTTTCCGCGTGGGAGAGTTTGCCCGGATCCACCTGGTTCAAGGCCTGCCGGGACTGCTCGGTGCTCCCGGCGAGCTGGTACACCGTGGCGAGCTTGAGGCTCACGGTGTTGTCGGGGGAACCGGCGAGCGACCGGCTAAAGGCTTGCGCCGCCTTGTCATAGGCGAACTCGTCCGCGTAGAGATAGCCTAGCGTATCGTTGATCTGCTTGAGCTGCCCGGACGTGGCGCTTCCCGGCTCCTGCAGCGCCAGTTGCAGGTAATGCACTGCCGCTCCCGGGCGGCCGAGATCTTTGTGACAAAGCGCCATTCCCAGCAGTGTGGCAGCATCGCTTTTCTGCGCCTGAGCCAGGGAAAACTGCTCCAGGGCGAGCGCCGGCTCCTGGGCGCGGTAATGGGTGAGCCCCAGGTAATAGTGGCGCTGCCAGCTTTCCCCGCACTGTTTTAAAGCCGCCGAGAAATGGAAGGCCGCCTCCCGGTTGCGTCCCAGCTTGAAATAGCTCATGCCCAGCCCGTCTGCGGCACTGCAGGAGTCGCCCTTGCCGGCCGCCGGCTGCTTGGCAACCAGTTCCAGGTAACCGATGGCCTTTTCCGGCTTTTCGCAAGCCTGGTAAAGGTTCGCCAAATAGAGATAGCTGCCCGGTGAGTGATCGCCCAGCGCCACGGCCTTCTCGTACTCCTGTGCCGCAGCTTCCGGGTTCCCCCCCTGCTCCAGCAGTTCCCCTTTTTCCCGCAGGGCGACGAGCCTCAGCTCTTTGGTCAAGGAGCTGTCCGCCAGCGCCTGGTCGAGATAGCCCAGGGCCTGCGCCGGGCGGCCCGCCTTTTTCAAAAGAATCCCGAGGCTCAGGCAGTCCTGGGGTTCTTTTCGGGCACCGGGCCGCAAGGATTTTTCCAGTTCACTGGCTGCCGCCGCGCTCTCCCCGGCCTTTTGGTAGGTGAAGCTCTTTTCCCGGTGCACCAAACGCTTGAGATCATCGTTTACCAGCGGCAACGCCAGCGCCTGATCGAGATAGCGCATCGCCTCGGAACTCTTGCCAGCGCGGCTCAATAAACGCGCGATCTGGACCAAATGCTCTCCTGTCTCCCCCTGCTGGCCGAGGAGGCTCTCGAGCTCCCGTGCCGCTTTCTCAAAGTTCCCCGACTTCTCATAGACGACGGCGAGTTCCTGGTGGGCCAGCGCCTTTTCAGCGTCCGAAAGCCCCGAGGCCGTGGCCTTCTTCAGGAGCGGACCGGCCTCCTGGAACTTTTGCATCCTGATCAGCAGGCTTCCGTAGCGAAGCTGCGCTGCTGCGTTTGCCGGGGCCCGCCGCAGTAGCGCCTGGTAGGCGGCGGCACTCTCCCGGAGTCTACCCGCCGAATCATAGGCCTGAGCCAGCGTGAGCCAGGTTTCGGCGCTGGCCTGCGTTCCCTGCTGCTGCAGCAGTGCCTTTAATTCCGAGATCGCGGCGGCGTAATCATTTTGCTTTAGAGACAGGTTTGCCAGAAACTTCCGGTCGGCGGGCTTGCCACCATCCAGTTTCATCAAGAGCCTCATCCATTTTTCCGCGTCCTGGTACCTGCCGCCCTGGTAGGCGAGTTCGGCCAGTCCACGCAAAGCCGCCTGGTTGCCGGGGTCGCTCTCGAAGGCTGTCGCGTAGGCCTGGGTTGCTCGCGGCGCCAGGTTCTGTTTCCTGGCGATCTCGGCGAGCGCCAGGGAGGCGGCGACCTTTTCCCCGGGGAGGGTTGCCAGCTCCTGGGCCGCAGCGTAAGCGTCCAGGGCCTCCTTCGGATGGTCCGACTTCTCCAGTACGACCCCCAGCTTTTGGTACCAGGAAGCCTTTTTCTCGACGGCGGTGAGCACCGCGAGCACCTGGCCGGCCTCGGCGTAACGCTGCCGGGAAATGGCAATATCGGCTGCGCTCGCGAGAGCGAAAATGCGATCCTTTTTCAGCAGGTCCTTTCCCTGGGCCACTGCGGCGAAGACGGCAAAGGCCCGGTCCATCTGACCCAGCTTGCGCAGGGCGTTTCCCTGGTAGAACGAGGCCGGGACAAAGTCGGGGAGGCGGTTTAGGATAAGGTCAGCCTGGGCGACCACCTCGGCCGGTAGGGAGAGCGCATCTAGCAGCACCAGGTAGGACAGGCGCGAGCGGATGTCATCGGGAACAAGGGCGAGATAGTCTTCGAATTCCCGGCGCGCCTCAGGCAAGCGTCCTTCGCGCTGCAATCGGTAGGCAAGGTCCAGACGGGGGTAGGAGCGATACCTCCGGACCACGTCCTGGAGGTAGCCCGAAGGCTTGGTGGCGGCAATCCTGTTGAGGTAGTATTCCGCATCAGGCTGGTAGCCCGGGGCCTTCTGGGCGGCACTTGCAGGCTGCCCGGAGGCGAGCAAAAGCGCAGAGCACAGCAAAAGCCTCAGCAACGATTTATGGGTAGGGTTAAACACCACGGGGTACCTCATCTTCTGCCGGATGTCCCGCGCTCTCCATCTCGTTGAGAATGGCATCCATGATTCCGGGAGTCACCAACTGCATCTGGGTCATGACACTTCCCAGGCTCCGGAAGCGCAAGGTCTGCAGGTTCATGGCCTGGTCCAGCTGCACGCCGGTAATATACCCCCGCCGCACCAGGAAAGCGCCCAAAAGCTCCTCCGGAGCGCTGGCGTGCTCTTCGAAGGCCTGCTTCAAAGTCTCGCAGGAGAGCGCAGATTCGTCGAGCAGGATGTCCCCCAGGCGGGCGTAGCTTTGGCGCTGCAGTCTGAGCGCCTCATCGAGCTGATCCTTGTTGACCAGATTGCGGTCCAAAAGCATTTGCCCAAGCTTCGCCTTGTGGCTTAGCTCCGGTTTGCGAAGCCTGTCGTAGCCGCGCTGGATGGAGAAGGAGAGGCTACTTTTTGTGGTGAGGCAGAGCTCGATCGGCATACCGGCCGCAGCCTCCAGCCGGCTCAAATCCTCGCGGCCCGGGAGCGAGGCGCCAGCGACGATCAGCTTATTAAGCTTTCGTTCCACGGGAAATACTGAATACCGCACGGCAAGCGCGCGTGGGATCAGCTGCAGCAATTCCAAAGGCGTGTCGTAGGGATCGATCTCCCGGGTGGAGATGCGCAGCTGCATGCCGAGGGTCTGTACCAGTTCGTCCTCGCTCACTACCCCCCGCTTCAAGAGGGTGTCGCCCAAAAGCCGTCCCGTGGCGCGCTGTTCCTGGATAGCACCCTCCAACTGCGCGAAGCTGATGATGCGCTTTTCCACCAGCATGTCGCCGATGCGCCGCCGAAAGGCCATCAACTCTTCCTGGTTGGGAGGGGCGTGGGTGGTGTGGTCCCATTTCATCCACTTCCCGGTCACCAGGTAGCGGGAAAACATGTACAGCGCCCGGTTGGTGGCGAAAAAATTGATGAAGTTCGCCCAAACGAAGTTGGGGAGCGAGAGAAAAGCCCGCTTCAGGTCGTAATATTTGTAGACGCAGTACATGCGCACCGCCAGCCGCAGCACCAGGAAAGCGGTGGTGATCTGGATCAGCAGGTAAAGGAGCGTCCCGGGCTCCACCAGCGGCGGGTAGTGGTAGGCGTCGGGGTAGAGCAGGATCGCTCCGTAGTAAGCCGTCACGAACAGGATGACCAGATAGCCGAGCATGTTCACCTGGCTGGTCAAAAGCGCCTTGCGATCCTTGAAGAGGACGTACTTGGTCAGCAGATCGCCTTTCCAGCCGAGGTTCTCCCACCCCTGCAGGGCGATCCCCGCGATCCAGCGCGCCTTCTGGCGCACCGACAGGCTGAACCTGGCCGGAAAGACGTTGCGAATCGAGATCAGCTCCTTCTTGACGACGCGCTCGTCGCGTCCGGTGAAGATGGATTTCCGGGTGACGGTGCGCTCGATCGGCAGCTTGACGAAGATCGCCTTGTCGACGCCGATGGCGCGCAGCCGCATTCCCATCTCGTAGTCCTCGGTCAGGGAGCCGAGCTTGAAAACCAGGTGCAGATCATTGTCGCTGGCCAGGAGTTCCAGGGCGTGCCTGCTGAAGCCGCACCCCACCCCTGCGCAGGGGATGCCGCGGCCGAATACTTCCCGAATCACCATGTTCTTGTGATGGTTTTCCGCGAACTCGTCCATGTAGTGGGCGCGGGTGAGTTCGTACCAGTGGCGCGGCTCGAACGGGACCACCGGGAGCTGCACCATGTTCTTGCGGGGAATGAGGAAATTGAAGAGTTTAATGGCAAGAGGGTGCACGATATCCTCGGCGTCCTCCATGACGAAGATGGGGAACTGGAACCCGTGCTTTCTCTCGAAGTCGAGGACTCCCCAGTAGATCCAGTTCAGGCAGTCGGCCTTGCTGGTGGGACCGGGGTCGCGGCAGACGATGCAGTGAATATTGTCATGGACCTCGCGCAGCCGCTCCACCTCCCGCTCGGTGGCAGGGTCGTTGGGATAGATGCCGATAAAGATGTGGTAATTTGAGTAGTTGAGGGTCGCGATGGTATTTTCGACCATCGGGAAGATGATAGCCGACTCGTCCCAGGCGGGGATCATGATGGCGACCGGCTGCTCCGGAATAGCGAGGAGTTCCTCCTCGGTGATCGGCTTATGGCGCCTGCGGATGAAAAGAGCCCGGTAGATGCTGCGGAAGAAATAGATGACGTCCACTACGAGGTCATCCACGCCGCTGACAACAAAGACGAGCGCCACGGCAAAGAGCAGCGCCTTGAAGGCGAGCATCACGTATGCGAAGTAATCGACAAAGGTAAAACCCATTGCGGTAAGGACTCCTCGACAGTTTTTAGCTTTCACCCCGGCGGAATTTTGCGCCGTCAGGTCAGAATGGTGTTACGGCAAACCTTCATAAATCACCTAGAGACGCATTGCATGCGTCTCACTCACCCGATCAGGCTTAGATCAACTAGAGCGCGGCAGCGCTGAGACGCATGCAATGCGTCTCTACCCGTCTTCCCATTTTGCCGTCGCCAAGGCGTGGCCATGGATGTCGCCGGCGTTTTGGCCGACACCAGGGTAACCTTGGGGGTGCCGCTTTGCAGGTTCACCGCAGCCGCCGGCGCGAGGTTGATTGTTATTTGCCGGGTGCGGGGAGCCGTCGGGTCACCGGCACACCCAAAGCTTGCCGTATAACTGCCGGCAGTCCCGAAATCCGGCAGCCAGGTAAAGAGCCCTGTCGAGTTATCGAAGTTGGCGTTTTTGGGGAGGTCGGAGGAGGTGAAACTGGCACAGGGTACGGCAGGATTGGGACTAGGCACGTAGTAGTGAACGAGGTCTTTCTCAGCAATGGAGAAGGAGGTTGAAACTCCCGCGGCATTAGCATGACTAGTCAAAAGAGCTACTGACAGTAAAGCGCCGGCCATGATTGCTATTGCAAGAAAATGTTTTGCCATTGTCATCCCACAGCCCTTGGAAGGAGAGCTAACTGTAGACCTTAGGCCTGACCCTGAGGGTGTAAGGCAGCGTGGGTTAGGATCAGGTAGATTGTTATTTTGATCTAAAAGAAAGGTAAATGGGCATTTTAAAACATGAGTTAAAATACGCTCAGTCGTTTGCTAAGTCAACCAGTTATCGATATAGACAAGTCTAGCGGAGTTAAGAGAGGGGGCCGAAATAGATTCGAGAAGTCCTTGAGGCGGGCACTGTTTTAAGGGCTTGGTGTTTTTTGTCCCCCCTGTCCCACAGGGGGGACACTGACGGTTCGAATCCCCTCTTACTCAAACGGCAGTACCTTCAAGGGGAAGTACGGGGTGGATCTTAACCGCGGCTAAACCCTAAACGGCCGCGTACTGTGCCTCCTGCCGGCTATTCATCTTGGAACGTATCACAACGCTCTCTCTCTCAGGCCGTTCCAGATGCACGACGAGATCATCGGCCGGCATCGGCAGCGCCAGGTAAAAGCCTTGAACCTCATCGCAGTTACGCCGGCCCAGGAAGTCCAACTGCGCGCCATTCTCCACGCCTTCGGCAATGACGTTCAAATTGAGACTGTGGGCCATGTAAATGATCGCTTCGGTGATCGCCGCGTCATCATTGCTGGAGCTGACCTCGGCAATGAAAGAGCGGTCTATTTTGATGGTGTCGATGGGAAAATGCTTCAGATAGTTAAGTGACGAATAACCCGTCCCGAAATCGTCGATGCTCAACTGGACGCCCATTTCCTTCAGCGCCCGCAGGGTGCCGATGTTTTTGTCCGCCTTTTCCATGATGACGCTTTCGGTGAACTCGAGTTCCAGGGATCCCGGCTCCACCCCCGTTTCCGCGATGATGCTCCTGACGGTCTGGAGAAAGTCCGGCTGACTGAACTGCTTGCCGGAGATGTTCACCGCGACCTTCAGATCGGTGTACCCCTGACCGGCCCAGGTTTTGGCCTGCCGGAAGGCGGTGCGCAGCACCAACTCACCCAGCTCAAAGATGATCCCCGAGGTTTCGGCAAGCGGGATGAACTCGCTCGGCGGGACGCGGCCGAATTCCGGGCTGTCCCAACGCAAAAGCGCCTCGACTCCCTTCATGCGCGCGGTCTTGAGATCCCACTGCGGCTGATAGTGCAGGAAGAATTCACCGCGCGCGATCCCCTGGCGCATGCTGTTTTCCAGCGCGACGCGCCGCATGATCCGGTCGTTCATCTCGCTGGAGAAAAACTGGTAGTTGGCCTTCCCCTCGCTTTTTGCGTGGTACATGGCGGCATCAGCGCACTTTAGCAGGCTCTCGACATCGTTGCCGTCATTGGGATAGAGGGCGATCCCGATGCTCGCGGAGCTGTAGAAATGCTGCCCCTCGATGAGAAACGGCGCGTAGAACAGGGCCTGGACCCGCTGCGCCGCGAAGGACGCTCCTTCCTGGTTCTTTATGGAAGTGAGCACAATGACGAACTCGTCCCCGCCCAGGCGCACCAGGGTGTCCGATTGGCGCATGCAGCTCACCAGGCGGGTCGCCACTTCCTTGAGGAACTTGTCACCGAAATCGTGCCCCTGGGTGTCGTTCACGTCCTTGAAATTATCCAGATCGAGGAAGAGCAGGGCAATCTGGCGCTCCTCGCGCCGTGCCAGGGCGAGGGCGCGCGGGAGCTGGTCCAGGAGCGTCACCCGGTTGGGGAGTCCCGTCAAGGGGTCGTAATAGGCAAGATATTCGATGCGCTTCTCGGAGTCCTTCCGGCTGGTCAGATCCTCACACGCGGTGACGACCCCGACGCAGCGCCCCCGGGCATTGCGCACGGCTATGGAGGAAAGCTCCACCGGGAACACCTCGCCGTTTTTCCGTATATTCAGGGTTTCCCGCTGCCACAACCGCTTTCTCAATTTCCAGGCCGGAAACGGCTTCTCCAGGCTCTGGGGAGCCAGTATCCTGGCATCCTGGCCGATCAACTCGCCAGGGGCATAGCCGTGCATCTCGGCTTCCACGGCATTCGAGTAAATGATTTTGCCGTGAATGTCGCTGATGGTGATGCCGGTACCGATGGGCAGGCAGTCGATCGCCTCCTTGAGCATGTGGAGTCGGTCCTCGGCCTGCTGCATCTCGGTCAGATCCTGGAGGGTGCCGGTTACCAGTGGATGTTCGGAGAGATCAGTCCCGTCCTGGAACGCCTGCAGGCGCACCAGGCGCATGCTGGAGTCCGGCCGCCGCAGCCGAAATTCGAAGGAGCAGGTGGCGCCTTCCTTGCGGACCTTGGTCAGTCCGGTCCTTACCAGTTCCCGGTCGCGCGGTTCTATGGCGAGCAGGAAATCAGGCAGTAGCAGACGCAACGGGCGATCCTCCAGTCCCATGATCTTGAGGGTCTTTGCAGAGCCCGTGAAGCCGTCCGATTCCGGATCCCAGTCCCAGTTCCCCAGCTGTGCGATCCGCTGCGCCGTGGCCAGCCGTGCCGTACTCAGCTCCAACTTGCGCAGGTCGGCGAAGCTGCGCAAAAGGTAGCGCACCCGGTGCACCAAAAGCTCGGCCTTGATGGGCTTGGTGATGAAGTCTGAGGCGCCGGCCTCGAAGGCCCGGTTGATCAGTTCCGTGTCGCCGGTTCCGGTAATCATCAAAACAGGGATGCTGTGGCAGGTGGGGAGGGTACGCAGTTCCAGGCAGGTGTCGAAGCCGTCTTTGCCCGGCATGATTAAATCGAGCAGCACCAGGTCCTGGGGGGTCTTTCTGAGGCAGGCAAGGGCAGAGTCCCCATCGCCCACCGCGGTAACGAGGTATCCCGCGTTTTCCAGGGCGTCCTGGAAGATGGTGCGCACCAACCTGTCATCATCGACAATTAAAATCTGCGGTTTTTTTTGGTCATTCATCGTGGCTGGCATGTTGGACGAGCCCCTACGTAAGTCGTGGTTGAATATCCGGTTCTTTCATGCAGAGCGAACAAATAAATCCAAAGTCAGTTTCAGCAATTACTTCACTATTAAAGACGCGCAGCGTGAAAGGATATTCCAGTGAAAAGCAGTCACGACTCTACCCTGCTATCGCCTCCCCTCAGTTTTAAGGTGGAACACTAAACAACAATCCTGGCAATGTCAATATAATACACACATTAGGCACTTCTCCAACTAAACAGTCCATCCAGCGACATCTCACAGTGATAATCACCGTTTTTTTAACTGCAGTGAGGACCGGGCGACTAATAGCGGGCGCCGCTCGCGATCAGTCAGGGCTCCCTTACGTGTGAGGGGTGTTTTTTGCGTTTCCCACAACGCCGCTTGACTCCCTCCTGGCACTGCGTGCAATGTCATTTGTTTAATTAAAAAATATCAATATAATTTCCTGAAAATATCATGCGCTAGTCCTGAGAGGTGGCCCTATGCGGAACTCGCGGCGAACAGGCACCAACCAATCAATTACGGGCACCATGAAATGGCTCGGGTTAACTGCCTTGGTGGTTTTGGCAGTACTGGCGACACGCCTGTTCAACGGTCCCCCCCCGGAGGTCACCGCACCAAAAGCGCCGATAAAGTCCGCATTGGTCGGCCTACAGGAACCGGCCGATGCCAGCAGCGAGGTTGCCGGCACCTATTACGGACTTTGCCAGAAAAACAGCATCCACTCGGTGGCTGATTTCCAACGCACGGTGCAAGAGGACCCGGTGCTCACCGCCTACTTTTCGGGATTCAATTGGGACGCCGCCAAACTCGGGAGACTCGACCAGGAGATCCGGGTATTTGTCTCTTACAGAAAAGACAAAACCATCACCTGGACCTCCCGGCAGGTCAGCTTACCAAAAGGTGACGGGTATATTAGCGACGGGTTTCGCTTTGTGCGCACCTACTGCTGCAATGACTATCTCGACGAGCAACCTCGGAAAATCCCGGGACCCACCGTACTGGCCCCTCTACCGCCCGATTTAGCGTCGCTACGTCCGGTTTTTGGATCCGGGCCACCCGATCTTGAGATACCACCCGACCTGGAAAACGTGCCGACTGTTTTCTGGTACCCGCCCCCCGCCCCCCTGCCCTTGCCACCCGATCTTCTGCCCATGCCGCTCCCGTCGTCAGGCGGAGCGCCACCCAGGCCCAAACCGCGCGCGCGCCTCCCACACGGCCCAATCTTGCCGCCCGAGTTCGCCGTCGTGCCGCACAAGCCCCTTCGTCTCATTCCCGACCTGGTGCCCGAACCGGCCACCTTGGTACTCATGGGCTTTGGGGCGGGATTTATCATAATGGCGAGGCAGTTCAGGGGGCACCGGGAAAGACGGATAAAGGCGGGCCAAGGAGAGTAAGTGGAAGATCCCAACTTCAGCTCCCACTTAAGAAAAACTATTTAAAGTTAGCGGTTTGAGTACGTTCAGAGTCCGAAAGTCCCCTCTCCCGGAGGGGGAGGTTAGGGAGGGGGAAAGCAACTTCTTCGCAACTAAACGTCGCCGCGGGCAGGTTGTTGGCAAATCAGGTTTTGCCTGGGGATCGATGCCATTCGAGGCTGACCAGGACTAGTATAATTCCTGCTGCCCGATGACCGCCGGCAAGCGCTTGGGCGCCTTGATCCTTAGCTGCTTGTTGACATTCATGCGCCCGAACACCACCTGGATGTCGCTGACCGATACGCCCAATTCATCAGCCAGAAATCGCACCATATGATCGGTTGCCCGCCCGGCACGCGGGACTGCCGTTACACTGACACAGAGCTGATGCCCCTTGACCTTGCCAATGGCGTCCCGTTTGGAATTGGGAGTCCCCAGTATATCAAGCACCAAGGTTTCGCCTTCCCAGGTATAAAACGGTTTCTTCATACGGCCTCACTCTCATACTAAGGTTCTTTTTCGCGGCCGGAGTTAGACGGTCGGCATCACCGCAAAGAGACGCTGGCAAAATCCACAAACAAAAACTTCAGCATCCCCGCTTACCACATCTAGCGGCACCGTGCCCGGCTCTTCCAATTCGAAGGAAATCAGGCCCGCGTCTTTGGCCGGTCCTTTACAGGAAGGACAGCTGACCGGGAGCAGATCGGCAAACACAAGGTCACGGAATTCATCGATAGAATAATACCCGATGAAATCGAGATAAGTGAATAGCTTCTCGGCATGGTCGAACTGCCCCACGGTCGGGAACTCGAAGAGGTGCCTGTCGATATTGTAGAGACAGAGCATCCCCTTTTTCAAGCGAGCCTGCAGTGCTTCGGGAACGCTCGCCAGTCTGAAACAGGGATAAGGCTGTTGACTTAGTACATCCTCGAAAAGGGGCATTGTCTTCCTCCCTTAGATCCCAGCGGCGGCAAGCTTCCATCTTCAAATGTTACAGTGCGGCGACCTGAACTGGAGGTTCCTCCCGATTTACTTGATCCGGTCCAGCATTCTCAGGAGCCCGTCGAGGATGGTCGCGGGGTGCGGCGGGCAGCCGGGGATGTAAAGGTCGACCGGGAGCAGGTCCTGCACGCCGTCGTGCGCCTCGGGGGAACCTAGGTAGGGGCCGCCGTTAATGGCGCAGGCTCCGCAGGCGACCACCAGCTTGGGCGCAGGTATCGCCTCATAGGTCAAAAGCAGCGCTTCGCGCATGTGCTCGGTCACCGGACCGGTTACCCAGAGGGCGTCGGCGTGGCGCGGGCTCGCCACGAACTGGATCCCGAAACGCCCGAGGTCCCAGCCGATGGTGGAAAGGACGTTGGTGTCGGCCTCGCAGCCGTTGCAGCCGCCGGCGACTACGGAGCGAAACTTGAGGGAGCGCCCAAACAGCTTGAGCATCTTGGCCTGGAGCGCCTGCGCCAGGCGCTGCTCGTCTCCGGCGCTGACCAGGAGGTCCTCGCGCCGGTTCACCGCGAGCCGATGGTCGGTGCTATAGCTGATGCCGCCGTGCGGGCAGGCCTCCACGCAGTCCGGGCAAAAGAGGCATTTTCCCAGATCGACGGAGAGTTTGGGGGTGCAGCTGATGGCTCCCACCGGGCAGGCAGCAACGCAAAGCCGGCAGTCCGGGGGGCAGGCGCCGGCTTCCAGCCGGGGGTAGCCACGGAAGCGCTCCGGGAGGATTATCGGCTCATCCGGGTAGCGCATGGTGCGGTGCCCCTGCTTGATGCGGGCGAGTATGGCCTTGATCATGGTGCGACTCCTGTTTGAAAAGGGCTCTTCATAAAAAGGCTCTGCGCCAACGACAACCCCCATCAGGTAGAGACGCATTGCATGCGTCTCAGCGCTGCCGCCCTCCAGTTGATCTAAGCGTGACCGGGTGACGGAGACGCATGCAATGCGTCTCTACGGAGGTGACGATGATTGCCAACCCTCCTTCCAGATGACGCTTTAGCAGCCTTTCCTCTCCCCTTCCCTCAAGCACGACTCTACAGATCAAACCCGCAGTAGGAAAGGTTGAAGCTCTTGTTGTTGAGCGGGAAGTCGGAGATCTGCGCGCCGCGCAGGGCCATGGCCAGTCCGGTCCAGTTGTGAAAGGACGGGTCGCAGATCTTGTAGTGGGCGAAGCGCCCCCGCTCGTCGCTGAGCGCCACGTGGCAGATCTCCCCGCGCCACCCCTCGGTGAGCGCGATGGCGAGCCGGTCGGGACCGATCGGGCCGACCGGATACTGGATCCCCACGCCGGGAAGCTGCGCCAGTTGCTCCTGGATGAAATCAACGGACTTCTCTATCTCCAGCCAGCGCACCAGGGTCCTCGCGTAGACGTCCCCGGACTTGGCGGTCACGACCGGGATCTGGCTCATGCTGTAGATGCCGTAAGGGTGGTCGCGACGAGTGTCACGGTCCAACCCGCTCGCCCGAGCCGCGGGTCCCACCAAACCAATCTCGGCGGCGGTCTGCTCACTTACCTCGCCGGTCCCCTCCAACCGCGCCATGACCGACGGGGTGTCCCAAAGTAACTGAACGGCGTTGGCGAGCTCGTCGCGGGCGACCAGAAGCCGCTTGCCAATGCGCGCTGCCAGTTCGTGGCTCACGTCGAAGTTGACGCCGCCGGGGACCAGCAGACCGCGCCCGAACCGACTGCCGCAAAGTTCGGCGGTCAGGTTCAGGAACTCGCCGCGGATCCGGCCGCAAAAAGAGGCGGTCGGCAGGTAGCCAACATCCCCCGAAATGGCACCCAGGTCACCGGTGTGGTTCGCCAGCCGCTCCAACTCGCTCGCGATGCCGCGGATCGCGTGGGCCCGGGCGGGAACCCGCGCGCCCGCGAGCGCCTCGACATTCATGGCGTAGGCCAGGGCGTGCCCGATGGTGGTGTCGCCGGCAACGGTCTCCATCTGCTTCAAGGTAACCGGGTGGGGACCTCCGAGCAGCATCTGCTCGATGCCGCGGTGCTGGTAGCCAAGCGAAATCTCCAGATGCAGCACCTCCTCGCCGAAACACTGGAAGCGAAAGTGCCCCGGCTCGATGATCCCGGCGTGGACCGGTCCGACCGCGACCTCGTGGACCTCGCTCCCCTCCACCCGGTAAAAGTCCATGATACCGACCCGCTCGGGGAGTTCAGGTTTGCGGCCGGGAGGCGTGGCGACCGGGTTTTGGAAGCGGACCGGCTTGGGCCAGGGATGCCCCTCGAAGACCACCCCGAACTGCTCGGCGATCTCGCGCTCGAAGAGATGCATCTGGGGGGCGTACGCCACCAGGGAGGGAAAGATCCGGGTGGTGACGACGGTGCTCATGACGCCGAGCGTCGCGTCCGCCCTGGAGGAGAGCAGGCAGTAGAGTTTCAGGAACACCCCTTCGGGCACTCCGAAATAGGAGACGGCGCGCCAGCCGAGGTCGAGGGCGGAGAGGAGTTCGTCCAGGAACTCGTCGCGGGAAAGGACCGGAACCTCGGCGCGAGGAACGCTGGTGCCGTTTTGCAGCAGGCAGAGTTTGCGGTTCATTTGCCACCCCCAAGAAGGCCAGCGGCCTCGTGCAGCAGGTCCTGCAGCGGCGCCGGTATCCAGAGGCCGAGCATCAGGACGAGCCCCATTAGAAAGAGGGGCGGCAGCACAGTGTGCGCGGTATCACGATAGGGGGTGTTCTCGATCCCTTTGGGGAGCTTCCCCATGACGCAGGGAAGTACCGTCGACGCCATCCCGATGAAGATGAGTGCCAGGAACACCAGAAAGAGCCCGCCGGTCCAGTAGTTATGCTGGACGAAGGCGGAACTCACGATGAGGAACTCGCTCACGAAGGGGCCGAAGGGGGGCGAACCGGTGATGGCGAGGAAGGCCGCTAGAAAGAGCGCGCCGGACCAGGGGGTGCGCCGCAGCGCCCCGCGCACGAACTGGGTGCTTTTCGAGTTGTAGGCGCGGTGCATGTTACCAGAGGAGAGAAAAAGCACCCCCTTGGTGAGAGCGTTATTGATCATGTGTAAAAGTGCGGCGAAAAGGGCCGCGCGCCCGAGACCCAGGGCGATCGCTATGATCCCGACGTGCTCGACGCTCGAATAGGCGAGCATCCTCTTGAAGTCGCTTTGCCTAGCCATGAAGACGGCGGCAAAGGCCATGGAAACGAGCCCCATGCCAAGCAGCACCTCCTGAAAAAGCCCCCCCTCGGTGGATGCCATGGCGATCTGGTAGACCCGCAGCAGCGCCAGCAGGGCGCAGTTGACCAGGCCGCCGGCGAGGAGCGCCCCGACCAGCCCGGGAGCCTCGCCGTAGGCGTCGGGCTTCCAGGTATGGAGGGGAGCGAGACCCATCTTGGAGCCAAAGCCGACCAGTAGGAAGATGAAGGCGGCGTGGCGCCAACCGGCGTGCAGGCGGGAGGCGTCCGAGATGAGCGAGCCCAGGAGAAGCGAAACGTCCTGCTTGGCGACGATGGTCGAGTAGGCGAGAAAGAAGAGCCCCAAAAGTGCGATGGCAATGCCGACCGAGCAGATCAGCAGGTATTTCCAGGTGGCCTCGATGGAGCGCGCATTGTGGTTGAAATAGATGAGCGGAGCCATGGTGATGGTGGTCATTTCCAGGGCGATCCAGAGCAGCCCCAGGTGCTGGGAAACCGTCACCAGGGTCATGGCGGAGAGGCAGATCAAAAGCGCCGTGCAGAGTACCCGGTTGTTACGTTTGCGGCGGTAGTTCAGGTAGCCGACCGCGTAGGCCGCGCAGACCGCGAAAAGGATGGAGTTACTCAAAAGCGTCAGCTTTCCCAGCGCGTCGAGAAAGATCCAGCCGCCCGGGGAAGGAGGCGGGGTCCAGATCAAAAGCCACACGGTCATGGCGAGGTGCACCAGGGCAAAAAGCGGCAGCACGAAGGAGCGCCGCCGGTTGTCGGGAACCAGCCAGGCTGTCAGGGCGCCTAAAAGAGGCAGCAGTACGAAGGCCCACATCATGTACATTATTCCTCTCGCAATGCGCTCAGCCGGGAGGTGTCGAGTGTCGAGAACTCGCGGCTGATGTGGTTGATGACGATCCCCATGACGAAGACTCCGACCAGGAGGTCGAGGAGCGCGCCGGCCTCCACCATGACCGGCATGGCGTCGGCCAAAAGCAGGCCGAAGATGAAGATGCCGTTTTCCATCAGGAGGTACCCGATGACCTGTGAGATCGCCTTACGACGCCCCATCAGGACCAGGAAGCCGCACATGAGGGTCGCGATGGAAGCGGGGACGAAGAGGAGTCCCTCGTGCTCGGGCGCGAGCGGCAGGCGGGCCGCGAAGATGAAGGCGAGCGAGGTGAAGAGCGCTCCCAGCACCAACGACGGGATGTAGCCGATGAACGGCTCGAATTCGCGCTGGATCTCGGCCTTCCGGATGGCGCGCATGATGAGGATCGGAATCAGAGCGCCCTTGGCCAGCATGATGGAGACCACGATCAGCACCAGGTGCCAGGAGAAGGGGTGAATGAGCGCCGGGAGCACCCCGAGGATGACACCCTGGAGCGCCACGGCGCGCACCGAGAAGGCGAGCCGGCTGGTGCCGAGCACGGTGAAGTTCAGCAATAGGCAAAGGACCAGGAGCTGGTCGGCCAGGGAATTCATGCGCTTACCTCACTACCAGTACGAGGGAAAAGGCCGTCAGTATCATGGCGGCGATCAGGAGCTGCGGCACCCGCAATAGTCTCAGGCGCGCCATGACCGACTCGACGACGCCGATGGCGACGGCGAGAGCCAGCAGGCAAAAGGCGAAGACCGCCCAGTCGAGAAATCCGTTGCCGCTGGAAAAGGGGACTGCGATGTCTAGAAAAAACGCCCCCAATAGGAAAAGCTTCAGGGAGGCGCCGTACATGATGCAGCCGAAATAGGGACCGGAGTGGTCCAGCACCATCACCTCGTGAATCATGGTCAGTTCCAGGTGGGTGTTAGGGTCGTCGAAGGGGATGCGGCAGTTCTCCGCCAACAGCACCACGAAGAGCCCGGCCAGCATCAGGAGAAGCGCCGCGCCGGTCCCGAGCCAGACCGGGAAGGTTATGTGCTGCAGCATCGGGGTGAGCGACATGGTGCCGGAGAGCCGGGTCAGGGTGATCAGGGCGAAGAAGAGGGTCGGCTCCGCCAGGCAGGAAAAGGTCACCTCGCGGGCGGCGCCCATCCCTTCGAAGGCGCTTCCGGTGTCAAGCGCCGCGCTCGTCGTAAAGAAGCGTCCCAGGGCGAAGAGGTAGGCGAAGAGGATCATGTCCCCCTCGAAGGAGATCGGGGCCGGATGCTTGCCAAGCGGGATCAACAGTCCGGCGAAGAGGGTTGCCGCCAAGGTGATCGCAGGGCCGGCACGGAAGATCCAGGTCGTAGTGTCCGAGAGGACCACGCCCTTGCGCATGAGACGGGCCAGGTCGTAGTAGGGCTGCAGGAAGGGAGCCCCTACCCGGCCGGCGAAGGCCGCCTTGGTCTTGCCGATCACCCCCAAAAGGAGCGGCGGCATCGCCAGGGCGAGCAGTATGTGGATTAGCGTATCGATCATGTCCGTCTCCGGCTAAAAAATAACTCTGAATCAAAGGGAAGCTTGTCTTTCTTTGCGCCCTTCGCGTCGTTGCGGTAAGGCTTTACGCTTGTCTTTCAGTTTTCCCATGGGATCTTAATGCACCCAAAGCATCAGCAGAAAAAGGGTGACAAAGATGTACGCGATGTAAATCTGCACTTCTCCATGCTGCAAGCGCCGCAGAAACGAGAAGCCGACCCCCACAATTCTCGCCAGCGGCAGGATCATCCGATCAAGTATGGTTTCCTCAGCCGAGTATTCCAGCCGCACGGGCGCCGGCGCGACCCCCGCGATAACGCCAATCTTGATCCGGGTGCGCACCACCCCCGCGGAAAAGGAGCCGAACAGGTTCCCAAACGAGGTCCCGGTGTACTGTACCCTGGCGGACCCGGCCAGATAGCCGCATCCCCAGGTGGGACCAGTGGCCTCCGGGAGCCGGCTTTGCCTGCGCCTTAAAAACCAGGAAATCCCGAACGCGAGGAGCAGGATGCTTCCTCCGGAAATCGCAAACCAGATCGGCCGCACGGGAAGTCCTTCAAAGCTTGAGGCAACCGGCACGACCCCCGCCAGCACAGGACTCACCAACGCGAGGTAGCTCTGGGGAAAGAGCCCGCCCAAAAGACAGAGTCCCGCCAGCAGGATCATCGGGGCCAGCATGGTCGCGGGCGCCTCGTGCCCGTGGGCCGCCTCAGGGGTCCGTGGGGAGCCGAGGAAGGTGATGCCGAAGAGCTTCACGAAGCTGATCAGGGCAATGCCGCCCACCAACGCCAATACCGGTACGCCCAGCGCCACGTAGGGCTCCGGCGCCCGCGCCTCGCCGAAGAATCCAAGGTAGAGCAGGAATTCGCTGGCAAAGCCATTAAAGGGGGGGAGCCCGCAGATGGCAACGGCACCCGCCAGCGAAAGGCCCGCGCTCAGCGGCATGCGCTTGGCAAGCCCACCCATCCGGTCCATGTCGCGGGTCCCGGTGGCGTGCATGACGCTCCCCGCGCAGAAAAAGAGCAGCGGCTTGAAGAGACTGTGGTTCAGCACATGGAGCAGCGCTCCGGCGAGCCCCAGGTAGGCAAGTCGCGGATTGCCGGTACTCTGCCCGACCAGGGCGACCCCGATGCCGGCCATGATGAGTCCGAGGTTCTCGATGCTGCTGTAGGCAAGAAGCCGCTTGATATCCTTCTGCGCGGAGGCGATGGAGATCCCCAAAAGCGCCGAGGCGAGCCCGGCGACAGCCAAAAGTCCCCCCCACCAAAGCGGGCGCTCGCTGAAAAAAGAGACCACTCGCAGCACCCCGTAAACTCCCATCTTCAGCATGACGCCGGACAAGAGGGCCGAGACGTGGCTCGGGGCGTTGGCATGCGCCGAGGGGAGCCAGATGTGCAGGGGCATCAGGCCCGCCTTGGAGCCGAAACCGACCAGGGCCATGAGGAAAATAAGCGTCGCCGTCCCCGCGACGAGCGCCAGCGATCCGGTGGCGGGAAAGAGGAAGCTGCCGGTTACCAGGCGCAACTGGGAAAAGAGCACCAAAAGCGCCGCGGCGCCGATATGGCTTGCCACCAGGTAGACGGTACCGGCGCGGCGCACTTCGGCGTCCTCATGTTCGGCCACCAGGAGAAAATACCCGGAGAGGGCCATGAGTTCCCAGGCGATCATGAAGAGCGCGCCATTGCGAGCTACCACGACCAGCGCCATGGCGGCCGCAAGAAGTCCGTAAAAGAAGGTGACGGAGGGCTCGCTGGAGCGGCGGGAAGCCGCCGGCCAATAGCCGAGGGCGTAGCAGGAGCCGGCCGGGAACACCAGGAATATCGGGATCAGGAAGAAAAGCGAGAGCGGATCGAGAGCGATCTCGCAGGCGCCGAAGGGAAGGGTCCACTCGATGAGGTAGCGCGCCCCCTCCCCCGCCGCCAGCAGGAAGCAGAGCGCCGGGAGTGCCAGGAGTGCTGCGGCCAGGGCGCAGAGCGTCGCGATGCGCTGCCCCGCGGCCCCCCGATTTAGGAAGAGCCCGGGAACCCCGGAAAACGCGGCGAGGACCATGGCGAAAAGCACGAGAGCTGAAGGGTCTCGCAGGAAGCTTGGCAACATCTAAAACCTTTCTGCTGGTAAGAGCGGATGTGTGACGCCGGTCCTGACCCCGGAAATAAGGACCAGGAACTAGGCTCAGATGAGGTCGGGAGGGTACGGCTTTCCCCGCCCGGCACTGCGGTTGGCTGCGCACCAGTTGTAGCACATATTGGTGAGTTTTAAAATATCCAATGAGGAGGTGCGGCATTATTACGGAGAAATTTCATGAAATGGTCTGAAAAGGTTCCCTGGCTAGGTGCCATCTTCACCCTAAGCAGCTACGCCGGGTTAGGGGTAGTAGTTGTTTTTGCCCCTTTTTTACAACTATTCAACAACTCCCCCCTCCCCTTCAAGGGGAGGGCCGGGGTGGGGATGGGGGGAACCTCACTACGAGGTCACGGCCAGCAGCACCACCAATGTTATGAAGGTATAGAAGATGTAGATGTTCAGTTTACCGTGCTGCAGGTGACGCACGGCCGCAGTCTTACGGTAGAGATATTCCAGCAAGGGGAGATAGATCCGCTCCAGTACGGTCTCGGGGAGGTGGCTCGCAAAGCTTCCCGGCTCGGGGAAAATTCCTGTTACCTCTTTGCGATGCACCTCGGGACGAAGTACCGCCCGAAACCAGGAAACCAGGGTGTCCCCGAACGATGACGCGCTGTACTGCATGCGCGCATCGGGCCGCAGATAACCGCAACTCCAGGTGCGGGTGACGGCAAAGGGCTCCCTACCTACCCGCCGGGCCAAAAGGAGCGCGATCAGGGCGGCAGCGGCCAGAAGTCCCACCCCGAGGAGGGAAATCCAGCCAAAGGGAACCTGGCTGCCGAGGATTGGTGCCTGCAGCAGTGCATGGTAACCGACGACGGCGTTTTCCAGCGGAGCCGCGACCAGCCCGGGCGCCACCCCGATCAGCACGCAGACCAGGGAAAGGAGCGCCATGGGGACCAGCATGCTGGCAGGCGCCTCGTGACCGCCGGCGTGCTCGGAGGAGCGTGGCAGCCCCAGGAAAATGACACCGTAAACCTTGACGAAGCAGGCGAGCGCCAGCCCTCCGATCAGGGCGAGAACCGGTGCCGCCAGGGCGGGAAGCGCCCCCACGATGCTGTGGTAGGAGCGGATCGCGGTGAAGCAGCCGAGATAGACCATCAGTTCGCTGACAAAGCCGTTCAGGGGGGGAAGCCCGCAGATGGCGACCGCACCTAGCAGGAAGAATCCGGAACTCCAGGGAAGCCGCCGGCTGACGCCGCCGAGAAGCTCGATCTCGCGGGTCCCGGTGGCGTGGATGACGGAGCCGGCTGCCAGAAAGAGCAGCGCCTTGAAGGTGGCATGGTTCAGGACATGCAGCAGCGCGCCGCCCAGTCCCAGCAGAATCAGGGCCGGGTTATCCTGGCTGCGCCCGATCAGCGCCACGCCGAGCCCCATCGTGATGATCCCGATGTTCTCGATGGAGTGGTAGGCAAGGAGCCGCTTCAAGTCGTGCTGTCCGATGGCGAAGGCGACCCCCAGCACTCCGGAGAGGCATCCCAAAAGAAGCACGGAGCAACCCCACCAGGCGGGAATGTCAGTGAAGCAGAAAAAGACCCGCACCATGCCGTAGATCCCGGTCTTGAGCACGACCCCGCTCAAAATGGCGGAGATGTGGCTCGGGGCATTGGCGTGGGCGGAGGGGAGCCAGACGTGTAGCGGCATGACCCCCGCCTTGAGGCCGAAGCCAAGTAGCGCCGTCAAAAAGATCGCGGTGGCGATTCCCCCCTGGGCCGGGAGCGTCCCGGGCGCCGGAAACAGATAGGCGCCGGTGGCACCTTTCAAGAACGAGAACACGGCGAAAAGCGCGAGGGCGCCGAGGTGGGTGGTGATCAGGTAGAGGATGCCGGCGTCGCACACCTGCGGCTTCTCGTCCTCGGTGGTCAGGGCAAAGTAGGCGGCCAGGGCCATGATTTCCCAGACCACCAGGAAAAGTACCGTGTTACGCACCAGGAAGAGGACTGTGAGTGACGCGGAGAGCAGGCCGAGGAAAAAACTGAGCTTGCCGGCGTTTCCGGGATGCTTTGGCGCCGGCCAGTAACCGACGCCGTAGAGGGCGCTGCATCCGGTGACCAGTTGCACGGGAATGAGGAAGAGCGCCGAGAGTGGGTCGATGCTCAGTTCGCCGGCTCCGAAGGGGAGCCCGGAGATCAGGGCAAGACTCTGCGGGCCGGGGAAGAGCAGGGCCCAGACCGCAGCGGCGCCGCCGAAAAGCGAGCCCGCCAGCATCAGGGCCGCTCCCAGGCGCTGGGCGCCGGGGGATCCTCTGCGCAGCAGCAGCGGCAGCCCGGAGGCTCCCTGGCAGGCGACGGCGAGCCAGAGCAGGGTGAAACAGTCAATCACCGATGCGCCTGGGTGCATAGCTTTTTCCTCATGGTGTCTGGGAGGAGCCGGACAAAACCTTCTCCGGCGCCTATTTCTTCATATCCTGCTCAAAGCGCCGGGCCGCCTGAAGAATCCCCACCGGGTCGCAGGCGAGGGTGAGGGTGGCCCGGAACTGCGGGTCGTGCAACGCGTAAGCAAGCCGGGAAAGGAGATGCAGGTGCACCTTGACGGTCGGACTGGTCAGCATGAAGAGTATCCGGACCGGTTCGCCGTCCAGGGCTGCGAAATCAATCGGATTGGCCAGGAAGCAGAGCGTTATGGCCGGTTCGGGCTTATTTTGCAGCAGAATCGGGTTGCGCACGTGCGGAATGGCGATGCCGCCGCCGATCGCGGTCGTGCCGAGCGCCTCGCGCGCGAGTAGCACCTGGAGCAGGAACTCCGGGTCCATCTGAGGCGGCAGTTTCAAAAGGTTGACGACACTGCGCAGCACGCTTAATTTATCATCCCCGGCAACGCCGCAGTGCACGCCGCCTGCCTCCAGAGCCTCGCTCAGGGTGGGATAATGGATATCGGCCTCGACGGCGGAAAAGAGGTCGGGCGGCACCACGATGGAGTGGTCGGTCGCCCATTCCAGCAGATCGACCCGGTTGATCCGGTAGCTTCCGTTCACCAGGGTCGCCGGCAGTTTTTCCTTCTTGATCCACTTAAGGACCGTACTCTCATCATTTTTCAGCAGCGTGGCAACTTCTGATACTTTCATCAACATCAGTGGGACTCCTGTGACTAAATGAGAAAGCGCACCCTTCCTCTGACTGGCAGAAAGTCTACGCTTGAAACATACTACATTAATTACAGATGGTTACAAGTTAGTTCTCGATTTTCATTCCGGGATTTGACAGTGTCTCACTGCTTTTGTCCACATTCAAAGGCCAGGGAAGGGACATTTTCCCGTTAAGCACCCCGTGCAAGGGGGTCAACCTGATGAGCCCCGACCCGGCTCGGGCGGTGTTTTGTCAGCGACAAAGTGCTGTTACCGGTTGGGAAGGGCGACCGGCGGTCGCCCTGGACTTTCTGAGAAACTCCTGGGGAGATGCTGCTAGGAAGTGTAATAGTGTAACTCACACAACTCTTATGGCTAACCTGATCGCCTCGACCGTATGGCGGGAAAGGCGCTCCAACTCTGGCAGCATCCCTCTGGCGGAATTAAGGTCGCCTGCTGCGCCGGCTGTCTCTATTTTTAAGGCGATTTCCCGCAAGGCAGGTGTGCAGAGATAGGCGGCCATTCCTTTCAAGGTGTGCGACTGCAGACAGATCTCCTGAACATCTCCTCCCGCACAGGATTTCTGCAGCTCAATGACACCATTAGGGATTCCTCTCAAGGCATCAGCCAGTAAGCTCTCCACGAAGTCATCATCTCCATCAAGGTTAATCAACAATGCTGCCTTGGTAGAAATTTCTAAAACGGGTTATCGGCAGATACGATTCAACCACCGGATAATTGGCAGCCAGGATCCAGCCGGTGCTGCGCAGCCGCTTGAAGGATGCCAGAAAAAGCTGTCCCCTGGAGTTGATGGTCTCCCCAGAGCCTTCAAAACCCTGCAGCGCGCGGTCAAGGAGCAGGTTCATGCCCGGGTTGATATCCTGGGTCATGATGCGTGAAACGTCCGGGTGCATGATCATGGTGCGATCGGGGGCGAAGAGATACAGGTATCCCGAGGTCCCGCAGCGGATGTTTCTCATTGGGGAGAAGAGACCATCCGATTGCAGCAGGTCAATGGCGCCGCATAATAAGCCCGCGACAGAACCGTCCTTGGCCCGGATCAGGGCAGTCATTATGATAACGGGGTGATCATTGGCCGAGGTTACCAGGGGGAGGGATATGCAAGGCTTTCCGGTCGCCAGGGTTTTTTGGAAATAGTCGCGGTTTTCCTTTTTATGGGCAGCATTCGGGAATATTTAGCCCCGGCAGTGGGAAATTCGCGGCGGGGCCGGATTACCTTCCGGCATCTGGTGGGCGATAAGGCTACGCAGCAGGAGCCTGGTGCTCACATCCAGATTCACGAACCTCACGCTGGCCATGTCGTAGCCAAAATGCACGACCCTGGTGGTGAACTGAAGCGTTCCACTACTTCCGCTGCGGTACAGCGCCAGGGAGCAGCGCTCGCCACGAGACATGAGCGGGAAGTCACCCTCCCCCAGGGAAACCAGCGCTCCGGCAAGCGAGATATTGTCCAGTCGAGCCGAATACATCCCTTCCCGGTAGGTCAGTATTGCGCTTAACGCGAGGTTCACTCGCGGAAATTTCCTCTTTTCCAAGACTAACAAAGGCATAACAATCTCCGATCTGTCAAAAGATCTCGTGAGGCTTACTACCTGCGCATCGAGGCTCACCTGGGCAAGGCAACAATTCGTGCAAGCCAGTTAAGATCATTAATCGGACAGGGAAACGACAATCTTTAGTGAAATTTACCCGCAGCAACCGTCAGGCGATTTTTGGCTACTGGCATGATTGGCATGAACACAAAGTCAACCAACCGAGGATACCACATAGTTATGTTTTATTAACTAACTAATGCACATTTAATTATTCCTTGGAGATTCACCAGCGTCCTCAAAGGAAATTTGAGCTGCTGAGTTGTCACAATGGGTAAAATTATCAGTATGGGACGGGCACATGCTCAGAGGGAACCTTTAAGGTAACCGCGGCGGGGTTGAGGGGGGAGAACGGAATAGGTGCCAAGAACAACCCCGTTGGCAGTTTCACCTCCGGGGGATAGCTTGAGGAAGGACGGTAGGGCGAATCATCATTCGCCCAACGATGGTGCCACCTGCGCTGCACCCGGCAACTGGCACATAGCTGTTTATGGTGCGAACACGGCCCTGGCGGCGTAGGGCGTTCTAAATAAACTTTAGTCTTAATGGCTGATTTATGGTGGTCTGCGCCGGTGCTGATAACCGACTGTCCCCCCTCGCGCAAGAGCGCCCGGGCGAATGATATTCACCTACGGAAGTCGGGAGGAGTAGGCTCGGGCTGACTATCACCGACGCAAAAAGCCCCCGGAAGGTTCCGGGGGCTTTGATGCTGCAAATACAGTTACGTTCTGACCGCCTTACTTTTTGGCGTGGGACTCGCCACCGGGGACGTCCTGCCCGCCTGCCGCATGGCAGTCGGAGCAGTTGGTCTTCATCAGCTCGTCGCCGATGTCAACCGGGTGCACGAAGTTGGCTGGCTTGGTCCCCTCGGGGATGTTTTCCTGCTTCTGGCTCAGCACGGTGTGGCACATGTTGCAGTCCTTGGAAATGATCTTTCCTTCGGCGGACTTGTGCTTGCCGTCGTGGCAGCGGAAGCAACCCGGGGTGTAGAAGTGCCCAATGTAGTTGGGATAGGTGTTCCAGGAAACCTTCATCGCCGGGAAGAAGTTCCTGGCGTAGATGTCCTGCACCTCGGTGACGGCCGTGGCAATCTGCTTCGCCTTGGCGCTCGCCACAGCGGGGTAGTTCTTGGTGTAGTAAGCCGGCAGTTCCTTGGCGATGGTTGCCAGCGCCTCTTCCTTGGTCTTGTACGGCCTGGTGAGGATCTCTACCGCAACCTTCTTCATGTACGGCAGGGACGAGTCGATCTTATTGGACACGAAGTTCTCGTCCATCTCAACTCCCGGCGCACGGTAGATGTGGGTCGGGCGGTTGTGGCAGTCGGTGCAGTCCATATCGCGCTTGACGCCCTTATCGATCTCGGCCTTGGTGAGCGGTTTTTCGGTATCGACGAACTCGGTGATCTTGCCGTCTTTTCCTTCCACCCTGATGTACGGGATGTTAATGCGCTTCTTGTCGGTTGAGATATAACTTACCTTGCTACCGATGTGCCAGTGGATACCCTTGGCATGCGCGCTCTTCGGGGTGCCGCCGATGTTGATCAGCATGTTGATCTCGCGCGGCGAGTTGGCCTCGTTCGGCGCGTAGTGATAGAAAATCTTCTGGCGACCGGCATAGAACTTCTCCGGCCAGTGGCAATGCTCGCAGGTGTCGCGTGCCGGACGGAGGTTGTCGATCGGGGTTTCGATAGTCTCAGGATAGGTGTGGAACAGCACCGCGTAGAGCTGCCTCATACCGGAGAGCTTGGCCTTCACGTACCAGGCGGCGCCGGGGCCGACGTGGCACTCGACGCACTTCACCTTGGCGTGGGGAGAGTTGGCCCAGGCAGTGTGCTCGGGCTCCATGACCACGTGGCAAAGCTCGCCGCAGAAGGTCGTCGATTCGGTGAACTCGAACCCCTTCAGCGAGGCGACCGACACGATCAGCACGAAGCCGATGCTCGCTACCACGAAGAAGATGAACAGGTGACGCTTGTGCGGATCGTTGAAGTCGAGCCGCGGAAAGACCGGGATCTCCTCGCCGGGGGCCTGGGTGCGCCGTTTGTGCCGCACCAGGAAGGCTCCCAGCGGCACCAGGAGGAGGCCGAAAATGAGCATTCCGGGGAACAGGAAATAAGTCATTAAGCCCAGGTACGGCTTTTCAACTCCGGTGATCCCCTCATAGGACAGGAATCCTATAATGAGGCCTGCGGCCGTGATTGCCAGGACCATGCCGCACAGGCTGATCAGGTTCCAGGCGTAGCCCGCATACTTTCTAAGTGCCATTTGTTTCTCCTTGCTAAAACGTGTGTATGGGAAGCGAAAAATCGGCCTACTCTACTATCAGTCAGGGGATTTGTCAAAATAAAGTATACATTTTTTTTAAATGCCACAGCAAAACATCATTCTCGCTGAAAAATGTTTATATTACGGTAGTTTGATATTGCATTTTTTAGCGCATGTGTTAAAAACCTTAACACTGTTATATTTTTACAAAAAGCCGGAGCTAATGCGAAGCGGGAGTGGCCGCGCCGACCAGGCGCAGGCGAAGGAGGAGGAACTGTGAAGAGTCATGTTTGGCGGCCGCTCTACGTCGTGCTGCTCATCATCGCCGGGGTTCTGGTGGTGCGGAAGATCCTGGTGCCGGCGGACTTCGGCGTCGGTGCCCGGGGCTACATGTACGGCTGGCACCGCCCGAGCAACGAGGAGGACTGGAAGAAGGTCTCGGTCAAGTACCGCACCGCCGAGTACTGCAAGCAGTGCCACGGTGAGAAGTACGACGAGATCAAGAAGTCGCCCCACGCCAACATCAACTGCGAGAACTGCCACGGACCGGCGCTCGGGCACCCGGACGACCCGAAATCGCTCACCATCAACCGCAATCGCGAGCTTTGCGCCCGCTGCCACTTCCGCCTGGAGTATCCGACCAGCGGCCGGGGGAAGATCCGGGGGATCGATCCGAAGACCCACCACCCGCAGCTTGAGTGTGTCACCTGCCACTGGCCGCATGACCCGCGCAAGGCGGGGCACGGGGGGGCCAAATCCGCGGCCGCCATCGGGAACCCGATGGTCACGAGCTGGAGCGCCGTCCGCAGGAACCCGGCCACCCCGAATCTGGGCGCGTCGCCTGCCACCGTCCGCACGACCCGAGAAAGGAGGGGCGCACATGATATCGCGTAGAAACTTCTGCAAGAAATCCCTGCTGGTGGCAGGCGGCCTGGCGATTCCGCTCTCCGCACTGGAGCTTTTCGACCCCAAGCGCCTGCTCGCCGAAAAGCCCGACGGCAAGAAGACCCGCTGGGTCTTCCTGGTCGACACCCACAAATGCGTCGGCTGCGGCTTTTGCGTCAAGGGGTGCAAGACGGAAAACGAGGTCCCCTACGACGCCAACGTGACCCGGACCTGGGTGGAGCGCTACGTCATCACCAAGGACGGCCATACCCACATCGACTCGCCCAAGGGTGCGCGTGACGGCTTCGAGACGGCCCAGATCGACATCGGCGAGGGGAAGTTCGAGGATATCAAGAACGAGCAGATCGACAAGGCCTTCTTCGTGCCAAAACTCTGCAACCAGTGCGACAATCCGCCCTGCGTCCAGGTCTGCCCGGTCGGCGCCACCTACCAGACCGCCGACGGCGTGGTGCTGGTGGACCGCACCTGGTGCATCGGCTGCGGCTACTGCATCATGGGATGCCCCTACGGCGTCCGCTTCTTCCATCCGATCTTCCATGTCGCCGAAAAGTGCAACTTCTGCTACCACCGGATCTCCCAGGGGATGCAG
>Ga0209123_1000857_pt1 | contig 34858 bp, 35 predicted proteins | sample BarGraIncu00431A_FD_184500 | JGI IMG/M metagenome (GOLD analysis project Ga0209123, IMG submission 184500) | Arctic peat soil microbial communities from Barrow, Alaska, USA - Barrow Graham LP Incubations 004-31A (SPAdes) (version 2) | ecosystem: Environmental > Terrestrial > Soil > Wetlands >... | reverse complement strand
GCCCAAGGTGATCGAACTGTTTCTGGATGAAGAAAGTCAGCACTTGGCGGGCTTGAGCGAGTTCATCGGCAAGCCGGTGTCCTTGCAGAGCGAAAGTGCCATGGGGCAAGAACAATACGATATTGTGCTGCTTTGATTTAATCTACATTCATTCCCGTATCTTGAAATCTGTAAATTCCTATATATAACAATAGGTTAAGAAATTAGAGCTTAATCGCCGTTGATCTCCGTACAATGAAAGAATTCAATTTTTGGGTAGCTACTTGGGTAGCTAGATCCAGAATGATTTGGAGGTATTGAGTTCATGGCTAAAGTCGAATCCAATTTGTTGACCGATATCCAATTGCGAAAATGGATCCGTGTTGGAACTCCTGTGGCTAAATCAGATGGCGGTGGGCTTACTTTTACTTTTTCTGCGGGTGGAGCCGCAACTTGGGTTCTGCGCTTCCGACATGGCGGCCGTCGACAGGAAGTAACCATCGGTCGTTACCCGGATACGACGCTTGCAGCCGCTCGGCTCAGCGCTGCGAAGAAGCGGGTGGCATTAAATGATGGAGTTAACCCTGCAGATGAAGTGAGAAAGACGAAGGCACACCGTGACTGGACAATCCGCGAGTTGATTGTTGACTACCGGCAGTTGGTTCTATCCGATCTAGCGGAAAGTACTCAATGCAGCTACGAACGCAACTTAAAGCGTATCGAGAACGGGATGGGTGCTATGTCAGTTCAAACGGTCGGCCCATCAGATGTGATCGCCCAAATTGAAAGAGTCAGCTCGGGATGGGTAGAGCTGTTCACTCTATGGTGCGTGTTGAGAGCAATTTTCAAGCATGCGGCCGGAAAAAAAATTGTCTTCGCCAGTCCGTGTGCAGGTATCAACCTTGAAGCCGTAATTGGCAAGCGCCCCGAGGTTCGTCAAAGGTTAATGCTGACCGTCGAAGAAATATCCAAACTGATGAATGCGGAGATGAAAGCCGAGAACAGTCTCGCCGTACAAATTCTTCTCGCAACCGGGACGCGATCCTCTGAACTATTCACGGCGTTGCGTGCAAATGTTCTAGTTGATGAGGCCCGCTGGCATATTCCGAAAAGCAAAACCGGACCCGCGATCGACATTCCATTGGTCGCCGATGTTATTGGTTGGTTCAAATTACTTTTCGAGCTAGCCGGAAATTCGGCTTATGTCTTGCCTGCTCGGATACGAGCTCGGAATAATCGATTTAATGGTGATGCCCATTTATCAAAGGACTCAATACGGCAAGCCATTGATTTTTGGATTGAACAGCATAAACCAGAGATTCGGCGTTTTACGCCTCATGATTTAAGAAGCACGATGAAAAGCCATATGCGAAAACTTGGTGTCACTCGCGATATATCCGAAATGTGCCTTAACCATACGCTCCCAGGTGTTGAAGGTATTTATGATCAATATAACTATTACGAAGAGCGGCGGGCTGCTTATGAGCTGTGGACTCAGTTCATAGTTGCGTGCGGTAAGCACGCTCATCAAGACAAAGGTCGCATCGCTGACGCTGGCTGTTTAAGCACATAGAAACTGAACTGACGATGAAAATTAAACGATTGAAGTGCAGCGATATACCCAAAGAATTTCAAATTTCTACTTATGACGCATGCGAGTCTTGGGGTGTGGATGAGTGGGCGTTTGCGTTGTCAGTTCGGAGGTCGATGCGCTTACATTGGAAGTTGGCTTGCTCGGAAGGAAAAAATGAGTCTGTTCCCCAGCACATGCTGAATCGCATTCAAGAGGACGCTCTAAAACTGCTCATTCAACCTTTGGTGGTCGACAGGAAAGTAAATTTATTCATAGATCGTCAGAGTTCAATTCGAGATCAATCAGTTTCAGATTTCTTTGGCGGGTATTTTGCTTTCAGTGATCCACATTATTCAGAGTGGGCCGAAATGTATAGCTATTTAATGTTCTACAAGTTTGCTGTTAATGAAGGTGGAGTCGACGTGATTGACAGCGATGAAGATAAGAAAATACAGTCCAACAACCTAAGAATCGATACAACAGCCGCCTGGAAAATGGATCGTGAGAGGATGGCATTTCCAAATAAATTTTTTATTTCTGTAGATCTTGGGGCCTCTGACCAGTCCCTGGTTAAGGAGTTTAAAACGTGGATAAAAAGAACGCGAATAGAAGCAGGAATTGAATCCATACGACGGCCATTCAATAAAAATGATTTTATGGAATGGCGCGAGCAACGACTTTTGCCGTACCTTGATCTTACTTTTTGGGCTGCTACGCAAAGGGCTTCTTTCACGCAAGCGACCATAGCAAATGCTCTTTTCCCTTCGTATGACGATCTAAATGAAGATGTTGTTGCGAAGGTGCGAAAAACTGTCGCCCCTAACGCTCTTGGAATTGTCAGCGATGAGGTGGTTTCGGCAATGAATGGTCAAATGCGAAACTAACTTGATTTGAATTTTCATATTCTAAAAATTTTCAGCCACATATCACCCCTATGAAGTGGAAGTGCATTCGTTCAATTGACCGCCCAATGCCCAATGCCCTCCAGATTCGGTTGATCCGCTTGTTAGTCACGCCCAAAATCAATGGTGATGCGACTCAAGTCTTCCAGTACGACGAATCTTTTGCCTGACAGTGAGATTTGCATAGTGCCAAACACCAAAACACTGGCACCGCCCAACTGTCTTTGGTCGCGGATGCCAAAACGACTGAACAGCTCAGCCACAAACTGAACTGGTATACAAATGGCTGGACTGGCGTAACCCCCTGAATTCAACCAGAGCGTGTTCGGTCCCACAAAATGGGCCGACACCAACTGCCCAAAGAATCCATGCCATTGGTAGTTGTGCATTGGGGTGGCGGCTTCAAACGGCACAAAAAAATCAGCCACTGCGAATGTGCCAAAACCAGCCACATCCACCCATTGCGGAGAAGTCTGGGAGGGTGTTGGGGAAGTCAGCATACGCAGCAACGGTCGCAAGCGCATGTGCTGTACCTGCGTGCGATTAAACCCTGACTGGGCAGTCGCTTCATTCTGAGCCCTGAATCCTTCTGCATCAGGGGCTTGCGTCGTGTGATCCCCTTGCACTGTCGCCCCATAGTCAAAATCAACCACCAGGCGTTGGGCCGGGTGGTTATGGAGCTGCGCATGCCCTCTGGCATGGGCAGCAGTCTGCACCGCACTCAACTGGCAGCCATCGGCATGGGGCCACGCACCAAAACAGGCCTCGCGGTCATTTCGGCTCTGGGCACGGAAAAATGCCCGTCCACCACATTCAGGACAGGCTAATGCCCGTCGTCTGTCCGACAAATCACCTGGTGGCAGTACGGCGAATTGCTGTGCGGCGTAAACCACACCGTTTTGCGTGCATTTGGCAAATTCCATTTTGTTATCTCCAATCAATTTCACAAGTCATGTTTCTGGCTGACCAAGCGCTAGTCGCACTGGTACTAGGCGATTGCGCTGACGACAGTCAGTGATCGGCTTGATCAACCAGGCATCAGAACGGTGCCGGGGTGCGGTTTGCTGCATTCACTGACACCGCTCTCAGAACATAAGAAGAGATATGAAAAAAATTACTTCCATCTCATCCGTGTGACGAGCTTCAACTTGACGGGCCCTTGAGTGGGTTTTATGCCGATTGGGCAGTTTTCAGCCAGACGAGAGACTGGTTTCTTTTCTCTCACCTCTCATCCATCCACAACCTCAACCAGGAGTTCTCAAAATGAATTTAACTTGTCCCCAATGCCAGAGTGATCGAATTGGCACTAAAAACTTCGCCAAGAAAACCGGCGGCACCATTGGCACGGTCGCCGGTGCCGCCAGTGGTGCTGCTGGCGCCATGGGTGGTGCAGAAATTGGCGCTGCAGCCGGATTGGTCGCGGGTCCAGTCGGTGCGCTTTTTGGCGGTCTTGCGGGTGCCATTCTGGGTGGCCTGTTCGGTGGTGCTGCGGGCGGTGCTGTCGGCGCTCGCCTGGGTGAAGTGTTTGATGACACTGTGCTCGATAACTGCCACTGCCTGGAGTGTGGCTACTGTTTCAGCCTGAAACGGATCTGACAGCTTTCATTCACTGCCTATTGAAATAGCAGGATCACCTGCCGGGTGCAGGTCAATCTGACCACCATCACCCCAATCTGGTGCCTAGCGCCACACCAACCTTAACGTCGGCACCCCTCTGAAGTTTTCTTTTCATTCCCTTTAATCAACCCCAAGCACGGGCTTGAGCACTGCTGTATCAACCCAGCGGCTTTGTCACGTGCGCAATCCTAGAAAGAAGTCCCCAATGGCACACCTCATCAACACCATGGCCTATACCGGCGAAACTCCCTGGCATCAACTGGGCAATCAACTGCCCGCCAAACAATCCATCGACGTCTGGGCCAAAGAAGCTGGCATGGACTGGAACATCTGCGAAACCCCGGTTCGCTATCTGACCGAGCAGATCGGCTCGTTGGGCGCCATCATGTCGTTCAATGACCAAAAGGTGCTGTACCGCAGCGACACCAAAGCGGCACTGTCCGTCGTTTCCGGCCGCTACCAGGTGGTTCAGCCAAAAGCGGTGCTGGAGTTTTACCGGGATCTGACAGAAATCTCCGGCTTTGAACTCGAAACCGCTGGCGTCTTGAAGGAAGGCAAGAAGTTCTGGGCGCTGGCTAAAACTGGCAAGGAAGCCACCCTCAAAGGCAATGATGTCGTCAAGGGTTACATCCTGCTGGCCACGTCCTGCGACGGCACATTGGCCACCACCGCCACGCCTACAACAGTCCGTGTCGTCTGCAACAACACCCTTGCCATCGCCTTGAACGGTGCCAGCAGCGCCATCAAGGTGCCGCACAGCACCAGTTTCGATCCGCAAGCGGTGAAGAAGCAGCTCGGCATTGCTGTGTCCCAGTGGGACAGCTTCATGTACCGCATGAAAACCCTGTCCGAGCGCAAAGTCAAAAGCCACGAATCCATGAACTACTTTCTCAAAGTCCTGTGCCAGACCGACAGCCATGTCGATCCGGCGCTGGGCTTGATGAATGAGCGCGCCTTAAAGAAAGTGCAAGCCTTGTACGAAGGGCAGGGCCATGGTTCGGAACTGGCTTCGGCTGAAGGCACCGCCTGGGGACTGCTCAACGCCGTCACCGAGTTTGTCGATCATGAGAAACGCGCCCGCAGCCAGGAATACCGGCTCGATTCGGCCTGGTTCGGTCAAGGGGCCAATCTGAAACAAAGGGCCCTGGACTATGCGCTGCAACTGGCAGCCTGAACCGCCAGCAGAAAACCAACGCCTCCAACCCTCCGTCAAACCCAACGACGGCATAGAGCCCCGCTCCATTTTGAATGGACCGGGGCATTTTCATTTGTAGCAACGAAGTAACCCATTGAAGGAACCATCATGGCAAACGCACTTACAGCGCCCAAGGCTGATAAATCAACCCGCTCACAACCCGCTTTGAAGTTGGTCAAGACCAACGACCTGAGCCGGGATCAATGGCTCACCGTCAGAAAGGGCGGCATTGGCAGCTCGGACGCCGCCTCCGCTGTTGGTCTCAATCCGTACAAATCCCAACTGGAACTGTGGATGGAAAAAACCGGCCGTGATGCTGGTTTGCCCAAAGTCGATCCGAAAGACCAAAGCAGTCCGATGTACTGGGGCACCTTGCTGGAATCCATCGTGGCTGCCCACTACACCATGCGCAGTGGTCACAAGGTCCGGCGCATCAATGCCGTGCTGCAGCACCCCACAGAACCGTGGATGCTGGCCAATCTGGACCGGGAAGTGATCGGCACACCCGAAGTACAGATTCTTGAATGCAAAACGGCGGGCATCAACGGCGCACGGCTCTGGAAAGAAGGGGTGCCGGAATATATCCAGCTGCAGGTCATGCACCAGCTGGCGGTCACCGGCAAGCAGACGGCCGATGTGGCGGTATTGATCGGTGGCCAGGATCTGCAAATTCACCGCATCGAGCGGGATGAAGCAATGATCGCCCGCCTGATGGAGCTGGAGCGGCAGTTCTGGGGTTACGTCGAAACGGATCAAGCACCGCCGGCGGATGGCTCGGATTCGGCCGATGTCGCTTTGCGCTGCCTGTACCCGAAGGACAGCGGTGCCACCCTCGATCTGTCGCAGGATCTGGCCATGTCGGCGGCGTTCTCTGACTTATTGGCGGTGAGGGACGTGCTGACCACCAACGTGCTGCTGGAAGCCCAGTTGAAACAGCGTATCCAGCAACGCATGGGCGACGCCACCAAAGTGGTGTTTGAAACCGGTGACGTGACATGGAAGCGCAGTAAAGACGGGAGTGGTCTGGACGTGGTCAATCTGCTGCAAGACCAGCCTGAGCTGTTGCAGCGCTACAGCCTGGTCAAACCCGGCTCCCGACGCTTTCTGGTGAATGTGTAAACCAACACCCCTGCTTTGGGGGGGAGTGTGTCGTACGCATCAATCAATGGGCCTGTCTTTATTCAGATGAATGAGGCAGGCCTTTTTATATCAATAAAGGAATCATCATGCTCAAAGGTTTGGCATTAACGCCCCCGGTCATTGGCCGAATCTCCATTGGGAAAGTTGTAGAAAAGAATGGCAAACGCATCCCAGAAAAAGACGATGAATTCACCGTCACCAGCCAGGTACAAACCAAAGATGGCTGGGTCAACCACCCGGTGGACGAAACCCTGCGAAAAACACCTGGTGCCAAATTGCGCGCCATACCGGTCAGGCTGCTGTTCGATGACGCCGATCTGAATTTGCGCGCCAACTACAGTCTGTTTGATCGTCAGTCTGGCAGGCCGCTGTGTGTCGGCAATGGAGAGACCTGCAGGCGTTCATTGGCAGCTGGAGTGCAAACGCTACCTTGCCCCTCTCCGGAAGCGTGTGAGCTGGCCAAGGGTGGTTACTGCAAGCCGTATGGCCGTTTGAACGTTCGAATTGGCGACGATGACGAGCTGGGGAGCTTTGTATTTCGTACGACGGGGTTCAATAGCATCCGGACCCTGTCGGCGCGGCTGAAATACTTCCATGCGGTCTCCGGCGGCCAGCTGTCCACCTTGCCATTGGAATTGCGTCTGCGCGGCAAGTCCACCACCCAGTCACACCGGGCGCCGATTTACTACGTGGATTTGACTATTCAGCCTGGAATGACGATGGCCGATGCCATTGCGAGCGCCAAAACGGCCAGTGAAATTCGCAAGGCTTCCGGTTTTGACCAAGCGGCACTGGATGAAGCGGCCAGAGATGGCTTTGCTGCAGGTGCATTTGAAGAATCTGAAGAAGATGGCGCGGCGGTCGTGGATGAGTTCTTTCCGGATGAGTTTGACAGCGGATTCAGCAGCAATCCAGCTGGAAATGCAGCACCCACCGAGCCAAAACCTGGACTGGCGGACAAGCTCAATCACAAAGCAGCGCTGATGAACGGCAATGGCAGTCGATCTGGCAATGGGACAGCAGGGGCAGTTAAGCAGGCGACACCGCAACCCATGCAGGGTAGAGACTGACCGGGATAAGGGACTCGCATGGACATCATTTTTTACCAGCGCATCAGTGGTGGCTGGGAATACCAGTACACCAGCCATTGTGAAACCTACCGTGGCTTTGCTGACGACCCTGTCCAGGCCAGAGCTCGTCTGCTGCATCAACTTGGCTGGGATCAGCGGCGGTTTGACCGTGCGCAATTTAGGCGTTTCTGACACGCACACCTCAAAGCCCCGCAGTTCGGGGCTTTTTTGTGGGCTGTCAAAAACAAGGAGCCTGGCAACCAGGCCGTGGCGATTTTCCTGTTTCCTCGGTCACGTACACAAAGTTGGAAACAGGCCCTGCAAACAAACGAAACCCGAATTAACCATCAAAGTGAAAGTAAACAACCATGAAGAAATCTACCAACTGTGATCTGCAGAGATTTGCTCCAATTTATTACGCCACCCGAGAACAAGCGCAGTCCGTTGTGAATACCCTGCCGCCCTTCAAAGCCAGTCGGTTTTGTGTTGGCATTGCCCATTACAAGATCGTTGGATTCACCAAGGGCTATGCGATTCAACTCGGAGACTATGGCAACTATCACCCCCGAACCAACGCCGACCTTGCGCAAGAGGAGGCTGGAATCCTGGAGGACAGATTCTCAAAAAAAGTGAGCAAGCATGAAAAAATCAAGTAAAGCGGAAATCGTCATCCCCACCTGGGAAGGCCGCGCTGGCCCGAGCTACTGGGGGGACACCGACTACAGCAGTCATGACAATCAGTCCACGTCGTTCTGGCTGTCACTGCGGGCAGTCGTGCCGGGTGACAGCAGTTATCTGAATGACGATAGCCGCGCCATTGGTGATATCGGCCTGTATGTCTGGATTGACATTCACGGCACTGTCAGTATCGACGTGCGTTTGCATGATGTGGGCTCGGTGAGTTTGTATGAGGGTGTGCAGCTCATTAATTTACTCAAGCGGCTGTATGCCAAAGGGAAGGCGTACCCGTTCAATAACTTTCAGCGCAGAACCACTGTGCACGCCGAACTCACCAAAGCCCTGGACGCCCTGGGTATCAAACGATCTCTGGTTTATCACGGCATCAACACCAGTGAGAGCTATGAGCCCGTGGGTATGGCGATCCAACGAGTTTCAGACAACATCAATTTGCGTCTGAATCGAATGAGGCAATGCCAGGTCGCTTGACCCCGGCTGCACTGCACCTTAACAGGGTGTGGTGCAGTTGCAGGCTTATTTTTTTATTGAAATGTCAATTTGAACGTCGCCTAACGGGTAAGACTTTTTCAAAAGCGTAGACCCGGTTACGACCACAAGCGGGTATTCGGGGTTGCTGCTCCATAACGGCCATTCGCCGAACCGAATTCTCCATTGCGGTCGTTCAGCCCAAAAAATCAGCTATGCCAGTTGGTCGTCGGCAACGCAGCGCAATCTAGAGATGTACATTGCGCTGCATTGCCGGTCAACGCTTTTCTTCATTGCCGACTTTCAACGTTGAGGGTCACCGGCATAACCGCTGGCCTTGAGTTGAATAAACAGTGCCTTGCCTGTGCGCCGGTCTTGTTTGTTGCGGCTGGCATCGGCTTTGAGGGCTTGCTCCAGTTCGTCAGCAAAGACGCCAAGTTTGCTAAATCCCTTGGCGCGAACGTACTTGGGTACTTTTACTTCCTCTGGCGTCTGGAGCCATTTTTGCAGCGTGTTGCGCGACAGCCCCGTGCGCTTTACCCGATTAGCCCGCACTGTGTGGATGTGCCATTTTCATAGCTGCAACGACCGGCTTGATGAAGAAGATATGGCCCGGGTGACGGTAGACGTCATCGGGCTTCAACGGAACGAGAACGGGATGGCTTGGTTTGGTTGGTCTGGTGATGTTCCAAGCGATGACTTCACTTGCATCCGATGCGTCCGCACCAACGACATGCAGTTGCTCCCCCACGATGGGTAGTTCTCGAATCGGACGGTCTTGGTGTTCCTTGAGGTCTCTCAACCAAGATTCGCTTGTCCAGACCAAAGCAAACGCCTTGAGATAGAAGGCCCGGTCGGCAACGTTCCGCCAAAACAAGTACTTCTCAGCCTGATCAGTGAAGGCAGTTGACATGAAGTCAATTTGGTTCCATTCCTTGTCGTAGAGAGCAAGCATCGGAACGTGATTTCCGTGCTGCTCAAACGTGAGTTGAGCCATCTTGGCGTGCATGACGACAACCTCGGCGAGGCTGGAAGGCTTCGGAGCCGACCTGAATTCTTCCTTTAGTCGCAGCAACGCTGGTGGTGGCTGGTAGCTTGGATCTGCATCTAACCGTAAGCAGGTGTGCCGCCCAACGCCGGGCTTCCCAAACTTCATGAATCGGACCCTTGCCACGTCATTCGACGATGGGTCGATTGTGGTGGGATGGGGGATAGATGAATCCAGCGCAGAGTTCAAGTGTGTTGCTAGCGAGCTACAGACCCGGTGAAGTTGAGAGTAGGCGTACGTGAGCGCATAAATGAGTTCGCGATCTGGCAGCGTGTTCGCCACCCATCGGCGCTGAATTTTTAGCACAGCAGCGTCGGCTATTCCTGGGGGCAGCTTTTGCCTGGCTGCCTGAAGCAAACGATCTATGTTCGCCTGAAGTAACTCCCGACGATTCACCTCTATCGCCATGTCTTCATCAGAGATGTACGAGTAGAGCACCGTTGCTCGAAGCGCACTCTGCATCTCCAAATCGCCTTCCTTCTCGATCACGTTCCTCGCATCTTTGGCCCAGGACATCACGGGGTCGGTCGCCCAAGGCTGAAGCACATTCGCCTTGTACCAAACGTCAAAGTCAGGAATATCGGCCTTGTTCTTTTGAATGATGAAGGTGACCGTGCGAGATGTCTGGAGAAACTGATTCGTATTTTGTCGGAAGAGATCGGGTGAAAAGTAGGTCTCACCACAATTCCGCAGCAGCTGCGCGAGATCACGAAGTCGGCGTTCCCAGGGGCGCATGAGTGGTTTTCACCGGTGGGCGTGCAAAATAGGCCGATTGTGCGGGCTAACGTCGGAGCTGACCGGCGCACATGGGCGGTGGCCGCACAGCGGCCGGACGCATTTGTGAGTCCGCGCCGAGCGACCTGTTAGCCATCACAACGCCTCCACGCGATAGTAGCTACACAGTTTGGTTCGGCTGATGCCTCGCCGAGATTTGCTCTTCGGGTCAAGGATCGGACGCTCGGGGTCTGCTCTGTCTAGAACTACCCAGTGCCAGGTGTAATTCGAGTCTTTATAGTTCACAGCTAGGAGAGCTCGCTCCAGGCCGCGAGGCAGTTTTTCCCAATCGTCACAGAGCACCTCCCGATGCAAGCGAAATCCAAACGATGCAAGCGCCGTCCTGATCTGTTCAGGCTGGGTGCGATGACTTCGCGCATCTTTCTTAATGCCGACAGCTGCCCTTGCAACCAAATCGCTAACTCTCGCCAGTGTGCGAATGCAGGCAATGCCGCAGTCAGTGCTTCGCTTTTGCTTTACGTGCTTCAGCTTTTGCATGGCAATTTTGTGAGGGCTAACGTGATGTAGCCGAGCGCCTATCTTGGCAATCCCAAGCTAGACGACGGGATATCCTGGGACACCCTCTGCGGACGTCGTTGACCAACAACGCGGCGAGGCGCACGGGGCCTAGGTTTGCGTCAACTGCGATTGATATTGAAGTCATTTCCGTCCCCTTTGAACCGTGTCGCCTATCCTGGCGAAATTCTGTCAGTGCCGAGCTCGTTATTCCCGACGTTTCACTGTTGCCCGACTATAGCCCAGTAGACCTCGCCCTCGAACGTCGGCTCTCGCTGCCAACCGGGTCTTGGTTTTTCTCCATACCCGACCTTCAATTTTGAATGCCTGCTTCGGAGAAAAGTGGCTGACTCTTGAAGCCCCAAAGCCGACTGCCAAATTTCCAGACTGCGGTCATCAAAATCATCTGATTTTGTGCTTTAACGTTCGAGGTGAGGCGGGACCGACGACGGGACGCCAAGCCTGACGGGCAGATGATATGCCTCACCGCTCGCCGGATCTGGTCGCCCGCCGTTGAGTCACGCCTCGACCGAGGGGTTAGGCCTCATGTCTTGCGCACGACGACTGTGTTCAAGAAGGTGCTCAGCCGGGACGACTCAAGCTTCGCTGAGAGACCGCGAATAGAACCGATATTGATGGTTATAGGCGTTAGTGAGGCTATTCTAGGTGTGACAGCTAGTCGGAACTCATTCTGATACTTGAATCGAACTTGCTTCATGAATGGGACTTCATTATCCGGAAATTCGCCATGAAAGGAATTGTCATCATAGTATTCCACCAGTCTTCCCCGTGCGCGGTAGCCTTGCGCAAGGAACTGATGTTTCACTTGGTTCAAGAACGGCGCAGCGTTAACAATGACTGCGAATGAACCGAATTTCAGGCATCGGCTGTCGATATCAAGCTGACGCATCAGTTCCGGGGTTTGGCTCTCATCACATTCGAGTTCGCCGGCTTTGGACGTGAAGCCTGACGTATATATTGCGTACATGCAGAGGACATGTAGGTGATCGTGATGGCCCCGCGCGATTGACATTGGCCCCGCAAGATCTCTTGGTCCAATCTCAACGGTTCCAATCCCAGGTACTGCAAGTGACATGAAGATGTCGTGTGGCTGCCACCACATTGAAACTGCTTCTGTTGGGTCTGCGCGGCCGTCGTCGCAGGCCTGCTCCAATTGTCGAAAGTGTGAGAGCCGATTCAGGAAGAGGTCGCCATCCAAGAATGCATTGGCGTGCCGCTCCTCGGTGAAGAATTTGACGAGGTACCAGATCGTTTTCACGAGGTCAGATCGCGTGAGCCGCTGATGGTGTTCATGAGGCCTAACGTAATGTCCAGAGCAACAAAAAGTGCTCTATAAGTTGGGCTCTGCTCCATAAGTTGGCCATCAAATCCTCCTGAATGTGGCTTGCAGCCTAGCGTGTTCTGTTTTACCGGCTTGTTAAACGGATCTTGGTATTCTGGCAGAGTTGACGAAGAACCGGGCGCGACTGCGATTCTGGTCCTGCGGGGCAAATCAAGAGACGAATTGGACGAGCGTGACCTATGACCGCTTTGCGCTGTGCACAGTTTGAAGTTATGTACAGTTGGTAGGCTGGTCAGAGTCGATTCACGAGCTACAGAGGCATGGCAAGCCGGGGTATACCTTTTCATAGTTTCTGGGTTTTTGAGGCAGTCTAAAAACCGCGTCCGTACAGGGCAAGTGTTCAATATCACGCCCTCGATTGGGTACACTCAGTAGCGCCGCTCACCCCAGCTCACCACACTCCGGTGTAGCCGCACTGACGGGTGCGCAAATGTCAAGAAACTATGTATAGGTGTGGTTTCCACATTTCCCCCAGCAAGCCAATGAAAATGCGGTCCTTGCCAACCGAGAAAAGCCATTGTGTGCATAGTTCCAAGCTGTGCATAGGCAGCGTAACCCGACGTTCGAGGCGAGTCATGAATTTCTGTCGAGTTCTCCAGACCGGTCATTCCCGCTGCTTATCCAATTCTGTCATTTTCAGGTCCCCGAAACTCGAATGCTGTCGTTCACTTGAGTAAGGCGATATTTTTGCTTGAAGGACTTTTGAGCAGCGGTTGCTGCCGATGGCCATTGACGGGCCTACTCACCTTCACTGGCGCCAAGCTGTTATTTGGCCATGCAACAGGTGCTGGCTCCAATGGCCGTTGTACGAGGAGGCCAGATGGCTGCCAGCCTCAAGGCGCTGACTACGACAGGTAGTGCCCTCGTACGACCTGCCCGCCCTCCAATGTCAGCAGTACGCGTGGGTTCTGAGCGTGTACCAACCGTTGCTGCAGTTGGCGAACCTGCTCTGCATCTTCATCGAGCAGTTGCTGAACTTTCGTTAGTTTGGCTTCTACCAGCACGGCATTGGCCTCAGTGCTTTTAACCAGCTCGAAGACCGGTTTCATCTTGCTCAAGTGCCAACTCACGCGCCGCTTGGTAGCGTTCCACTGATTAAGCAGGCCATGCTCGCTGCTAAATTCCGCCAAATAAGCTTCGCCTGCAAGAACAAACTCCTTATTGCCTCCGTGTTTAATAAACAGGATCAAATTGGCCACCAACAAGCATTGCATACCCAGCAGGTACTCACGCTGCAGATGACTGATTCGATCTATTTTATCCCGCAGTGCATCTCGCAAATTATCAGAGCCGAACAAGCTTCTGGAATCAAAATCTCGAACCTCCTTGTGCGCACCCTCCAGGTCGTGGTGAATGTGAGTCACCTCGGCACGTATTTCCTGAGCCTTCTGCGCCAACAAGTGCAAAGAATCAGAAAGCACGGGCTCGCCCTGTGAAATGAGTGTCCCCACGCGCTGCAAATGCTCCTGAAACGCCTCGATCTTTGCAAACCGCGATCGCTCCAAGAACTTCTGAATACCCTTGACTTGCTGTTCAATAGCTTTCAGGCGCTCGTTGATATCGGCCAGATGCTTCTGAGCCAGTACCTGCGAGGCGATATTCAGGACCAAACCTGTGGTCACCACAGATTTGAGGTTCTCGGCCTCGTGAAAACGCGCCTGCGCTCCAAATTTTTTTGAACCTTCTTTGTACACAGCACCAATGGCACCGCTGCCATCCTTAGTCTGTACCAGCTTACTGTATTCGAAAGTACAGGTCATCAGTTGCTTGGAGTTGCCGGCTACTGCCGCAGCGGAGGATGGTGCCAACCCCAGCAAATGGTTGAATTGAGATACGCTGCCCGAATCAAGTTCTGAAGTCTGATATGCAAGACGTGCATGCGTTTCGTCAGCCTGGCGAAACTCTACCAAGGCGCGACCATACTCATCCTGCAGATCCATCTCCGTCACGACTGGAAGGCGTCTATCGTTCATGTTCTTTTCCGCTTCTTCGGTGTCAATTGAGTTTTTGGTTTGACGAAAACTAGGCTTTGGCCGCCAGCATTTTTATACGCGCAATTTGCGCTATGAATGGAATCGTGATGCGATAAGCCTCACTCACGGACTGAGCAGCCAACCCCAAAGCACTTACAACAGCAGCAGGCGGAAACATCCTCAGAGCCATAAAAGCTGCTGCACTGGCCGCTGCAGACAAAGCCGAAGCAACGCCCTTTTCATTGACGTTCAGGTTCTCCTGCATTTTGAAGAATCCGCTCACCACTAGAGGCTCGGTACAGCGGTCCCAGCGCTCATGATCGGTCATCGTTTGCCAGCTCTCGCCAAACAGGCTGAGCACAATCTCTCGCTCCTTTTGGCAGACCGATATGGTTTTGCTGTCTTTTCCATTGAGCTTCTTGTGTACATCGGCCAGTAGTTCACCATAAGGAACGGGCTCGTTACGGAATAGATTCATCACGGAGTGACCGCCATACTCCTGCAATTCATGCAGCAAATTCCGCAGCCCATTCTCGGTGTAACTTTTCTCTGCCCTTTCATGCAGCAGCAAATCCTTGATAGACGACGACAGGGCCACACGCCCCGCGCCATTGTGGGTCAGCACATCCACTAGGAAATCAATCTCTTCTGTATTGCTGTGCTGCAGCAGCTTCAACAAGGCTGCCTCGCATTTCACGGTCTTTTGCATCGCTTTATCGACATTCTTCTTGATGAACTGGTTATGAATTCACGCAGCGGCCTTGCCCACGCTTCCCCCTGGGATCGAGAGGGCCTCACGCGCACCCGCAGGACGGTCCTCCGGCTCCGTGCTCATTATCCCTGGCCGGTTTCCCGAGCGCCAGCCGAGCGTTGGTGCTTTCCGTACACAAGTGTAGGACCATAGTGGAAACAGCGCCGATGGCAAAGGCGATTACATGGCTCGCGAGGTGCTGCAGAGGGGGAGGGAACGATCATTTCTGTTCCTTTCAGACTGTTGACGGTGCGCGAATGTTAAGGAAGCTTCGAACTGGTGGCCACATTCGCCGCAGAACCTGGCCGAGGTCGCAGCAGCCAATCAGGTCGCCGAGCGCGAGTGACTCAGATTAGCCTTCTGGAGTCATTCACGGCCAAAACCCCAATGACTCTTAACGCTGCTCAAGAGACAGTCAAACCGAAAGTTGATGCCTGGTCCTCGAATGTCCGCTGTCTGTTTCCCAACTCGAAAATGAATGTCAGCTCTGTCTTTCCGTGGCTGGCGGCAATGGGCACCCAAGAGTCGGCGACGACAGGCTGGTGTGGAGCGGCCCAATACGATTGAAGTCCCAACGGCAGGTTTAGATCATGAAATTCGACGTGACCGTTGGCTCTTGACGACCAGTAGTCGTCATTGATCAGCGTCCGCAATGGAGAATTCCAAAATTGGTCCTGAGTTATCCAAACCTGTCAGTCGTCACTTCCCGACATGGTGCACCAGCGTCAAGGACTAACTCTTTAGCCTTACTTTAAGCATCTCGCGCAACTTTGAAGCCTGCTCCGGTTGGAAACCACACTCAGCTCGCGAAATCAGCAAATCGGCGCAGCCAGGTAGAAACCAGTCAGAAAAGTCATCGATGGCCAGCCAGGGCGTATCCAATGGGCTGTGTTGCCGGATCCACTTTCTGCACTCCCATTCGCGATGATGTTGCAATAAATGGGGTGGTATCCAGCCTTCGTCGTCAGTGCGCGCAACGGATGGTGTTACGTCAATGACCAGCGTCCTTATGTCAGATGAGAAATAGGCCTGCAATTCTGGGAGCCGATGGTCGTACCGCCAACTTGAGCTAATTACGACATCCACATGCTTGTTTTCACGCAATACATCCTCGATCAGCGGTAACTGACAGAAAAATGCTTCTTTGCGGCAGGGGTCGGGGTGTGTGACACCATCGAAATCTAAAAAGAGGATGCAGTTCATTCGACGATTGTGCCCACAGATGCGTCAGATGTTGTCGTAATCAGTTGCTATCATGCGTCCATGGATCGCAACTTCCCGCGTCTGCTCGAGACCCTTCAACTGATTCCGACGAGAGGAAAAATCTCCACGTCGATGCTTCGGGATCGGTTGGAGAACTTGGGGCATAAGGTAAGCGCTCGAACGGTTCAACGGGATATGGAATCCCTGACGATTCCCTTCGGTCTGGAGTGTGACAACCGCAACAAACCGTACGGCTGGTACTGGGCCAAGGAGAACAAACGGATTACGGTGCCGGGCATGGATGCCAGTCAGGCGCTCAGTTTGCGGCTGCTGCAGATTTATCTCATTGATTTGCTGCCGGAGTCGACGGTCCAAGAGCTACGCCCCTATTTTGAAGAGGCAAGCAACAAGCTCAACCAGCACTATGGCGACACTGCTGTGCAACGCTGGCTCGACAAGGTGGCCATCGTGCCAGCCGCACAACCGCTACTTCCGCCGCCGGTCAAGCGTGCCGTGCATGACACCGTGACACAAGGCCTGCTGTCTGAACGGCAACTGGATATCAAATACACCAGCCCCGGCGGAAAGCAAGCCAAGTCTGCGACGGTTCACCCGCTTGGCCTGGTCCAGCATGGTGTGGTTCAGTACCTCGTCGCCACTTTCTTTCAGTACGACGACCCCCGGTTGCTGCCGCTACATCGTATCAAGTCGGCCACGCTTCTTGACGCGCCCTCCACCACACCACCCGGTTTCACGCTGAAGAGTTTCATTGCGCAGGGTGCATTCGGTTTCGGCACTCAGAATGGCAACGCGAAGCCGATCCGACTCGTAGCGGTTTTCGGGCCTCAATCCGGAGCGCATCTGCTGGAATCTCAGCTTTCAACGGATCAGACTGTTCAAGAACTGGCTGACGGGCGTCTGCGCTTTACCGCCACCGTGCCCCACACGGAGCGGCTGATCTGGTGGCTGCTGAGCTTCGGCCCGTTCGTGAAGGTGGAGAAGCCGCTGGCGCTGCGGCGTGATGTAGCGTCCCGTCTTCGCGACGGAGCAGCGCAGTATGACTGAGCATCCGGGGCTATTCCGGGGCCGGAGTTGACAGCACAGCGCTGAATCAACTGCGGCCGGGGTGCCGGGGATTGATCCCAGCCTTGTTTTAAGCGACAGATCTTGTCGCAATCTTGGGCGACCATGAGCACGTCCAAGGAGATGCCTCATACCCATAAACCGCCCTCAGGGCTTATGCGGTTTCCTCTCCCGGATTTCCCTACGAATTAAATAATAACTTTTTAAGGTGAAAAAATATGAGTCAAGCTGACGAACTGGAGAAACTGAGCCAACTTAAAGAAAAAGGAGTGCTTAGTGAAGCGGAATTTAATGCCAAGAAGGCGGCGATATTAGCCACCGACAGCCCGAAGACAAAGAAATTACGCCGCCTGCTTTGGGCGATACCTTTAATGATCCTCGGCGCTATCGGCCTTTTAGATGCTGTCGGTGATCTTGGTGGCAAATCAAAACTGCAATGCAATAGCGCTGTCGCCAAGGACACGCTTCAGAAAGCATTTGATCAGTCTCAGTTTGCAAGATCAATGAACTTGAGTGCGATTCTGGTCAGTGATGTCACAGAGCAAAGCCGCGATGCAAAATCGGGTGAGCTGTCCTGCCGAGCGACCATTACGCTGAACACTACAAAAAAAGCCCCGGCGTCTTACAAAATACAGCTGAGTTCTGACGGTCATTTTTTGTTAACTTTTGAATTGATTGACGACGCCAAAAGCTCCAGCGCTATTCCCGTGACTCCAACCCCAACGAATCGAATCCAATCCAATCCAGCGCACGCAGACCCCATCGAAAGTTGTGTAGAAAATTTAACTGAAAAGTTTAGAAAAGAGTACGGCGAAGATGTTCTGGTCGGGAGCGATATGCTTGACGAATGGGCAGTCGAATGCCAGAAGAAGTCGCCCGGATGAGGCAATGGACGGAATCAGGGGATCACTGACGCTACTCGCGACAGATCTTGTCGCAACTTTGAGCGACCATGAGCACTTCCAAGGAGATGCCTCATGTTCACAAAACGCCAAATTCCCCGCCGCCAATGAACGGTGATGCATTCCGCCGTCTTGATGCCTTCGCCCGTGCGCAGCTCACGGCTGTACTGAGAAACTTCGTTGAAGCCTACGCCGGAATGTCACGCCCCTACTGTCTGCCCCGGTTCTTGCCGTTGGATAAATCCAACCCAGCCCATCGGCTGGCCGATCAATTGGGGCCGGGTTTTCCGTTCACCAGCGCGGCGTGGCCGTGGCCATTGGCAGACCATGAGCCGATGCAGCCAATCGCCCAAGTCAACCTTGAAAGCGCAGGCAAGCTGCTGGGGGAAAGTATGGGTGATGGCCTGCTGCAATGTTGGGCCAGCGCCATGTTTGGGCATCCCAACCACTGGAACCCGCTGCTGCGGATCATCCCCAAAGCGGATCTGCTCCAAACGATGCACAGCAACTATCCCCAAGGGGGTAGACGAAATCGATACAAGAGGGATAGTCGGCGTGAGGGCCTCGGTGGCCCTGGTGAATGGTGGACCAAGCCCAGGGTCGAGTGGATTCCGATGGGTGGCATGTTCCCCGATCCGATAGAGGCCATGGTCGGGCCGTGGAGCCCAGAGAACCTTGGATTCTCTGGGAAGAAAGATGCGCTAAGTTTTGCCGCAGCAATTCACCAGACCGGAATAGCGGTAACTATTCAAGGATGCTTCGGCCAGATGGAAGGAGTTCGGCTGGGTGGGTTTCCAGATGCAGGCCATGTTCATCTGTCTGAGTGGCTTGACTGGGAACCCATTGAAAATTCACCACTGACCTTTGACAACATTCTCGCAACCGGCGGCATCAGCGTCATTGGCAAGATGAGGGTCGATGGTTGCAAAGGTGAACAGTTGTCAGGCCAGAATTTATTCTGGCGCCGAGGGGGTGGTCGGTGGTGACACCGTATCATTAAGGCAAAAAGATATAGCGACTTTCCACTCAGTCGATCTCAATGCAAGGAGAAATTAATGACAAGCCATGAACCGAGAGATCCAGACATAGCTAAAAAACCGCAGGCAAAAATGTGGTTTGAAATGCATCCTGACGCACGTGAACATTTCAATTTAGCGAGGCGTATTCTTGTGTCCTACTATTCCCAAGAAAATCGCGATGCAAGCCACGGATATGTCAATATTAAAAATGCGCCTGAATACCGATTTAATGGAACTGGTAAAGGATACGTATGGATCACGGGCAGCATCAAACACTCCACAGTTCGTTTTTTTGGAATGCCGAAAAACAGTGTACATGAACGTTTTCGGAAACTTCATTGGAACGAAAGCAACGGCCGTGTTGAATTCTTAGTTAGCGACAAGAGTTCTGCCGATGAGTTAGAAGCTTTCCTTATCGAGCCATTTCATAAAATTGAGAACTTTCGTCACTATCCATCAAGCGCTATTGATCCGGACGCTTGCGTCGAAATTGTGCACACGCTAGAAGCTCTGGGAGTTGAAAAGGAGAGGGTAAACGAGGTTCTCCGTGAGGTGTGGATGCGAACGCCCGCACATGCCAAATTTCGTAAAGAACTGATGAAGAAATGGGGAGGGAAGTGCGCATTGACCGGAATTGAAGTGAAAGCCCTTTTGGTGGCATCGCACATCAAACCATGGGCGGAGTCACGGCTCAATCCAGAGGAGCAAACTTGCATTGACAACGGCCTGATATTGGCTTCACCGATTGACAAGCTATTTGATCGCGGCTACTTGACTTTTGATGATGAAGGAACCATTCAGCTACACGATGACTGGGATAGGCGTTACCTTTTAGATAATGTTTTGAGTGTGTTTGGCCTCAGTAGGGAAAATCCACTGAAACTCGGTTTGGGTCAATCTCTCGTATTGAACACTCAGCAAAGAGATTTTCTAAAATTTCACCGAAAATTTTTCGGATTTGAAAATTAGTCAGTCTCATCTGAATCTGCGACGTTTGCTGATTGCTGCGATCAAATAGAGGCAACACGTCAAGCGACACACACTGTCGCACTCCTGTGAACAATCAACCCCGTTGATTCCCCAAACAAAGGAGAACGGGCATGGATCCCAGGTATTTCTTGAAAGGACTCGGCGCCGGAACTGTTGGCCTGAGTCTGCCCCCCACTGCATCATCGTCAAGGTCCTGCAAGATCATTGGTATTGGTGGCGCTGGTTGCAATTTTGTTCTGGCTTCTTCGCGGTCAGGAACTATTCCGGTAAGTTCGGAATGGGTGCCAGAGTTTATTGGCATCGATCTCGACCTGGAGGTTCTGAACTACGTCGATACCGACAACGCAGCCATGCCCGGTGGAGCAGCCATTAAGACCCTCTCGCTCGCCACGTTAGGCGCAGCAGGGCGAGTTAATCGGGGCCGTGTCGCTGCCTTGCGAAAGCGTGACGCGTTAAGGGCCATGCTGGTCGACACAGATATGGTCATTCTGGTGGCCGGGTTGGGCGGAGGCACCGGCAGCGGTGTCACGCCCATCATGGCCAGGCTGGCGCGTGAAGCGGGTGCGCTGACGGTGGCTGCTGCTGTGACGCCTTTTGCGTTTGAAGGGCAAGCAAGAAACCGAACGGCCGACACCGCATTCAACCACCTCAAACGCGAGGCCGACTTGGTAGTTCGATTTTCCAATCAAGCGTTGAACGACATTACAGGTGACGACATCGAACAGGGTGAATTTTTCGCTCTTCAAAACCAGCGCATCGTGGTTTGCCTGCGGGGCTGGATGGAGGGAGCGAACGATGCGACAAAGAGTTAAAAATCCAGCAAACTACTTGCGCGACAAGTTGAATTCCCGGAGATCAATGACGATTGAAACCCAGGAAATCTGGTTGCGCGACCACCAGCGCGACTTGCACCTCATCGTCAGGGACACGCACATGACTACTGGCGATGACTGCGAATATGTCTGTGCCTTGGCAGCCAACAAACTGCCGGTCATCCTGGATGAATGGCTGCATCATGAGTTGGCCGGGACGCTCGTCGGTATTGTCAAGCCCCACATCATCAGCGACCCGAAGTGGTTTGATTGGCTCGTCCCTTATGTGGATTTCAGTACCGAAGGGCTGACACGGTATAGCGCCGTATGGGAGGGCATTGACCAGCGGGCTTTGATGGCAGGCTTCAGGCGGGAGACTTTCGAATTCACCCCATGGCGGACCAAGTGGTTGCGCTACAACGCTCATAGCACGCCATTGACGTCGCCCGCCGAGCTGTGGTGGTGCGATACGCCCATCGGATTGTTATGGTGCCCACTGGACTTCGAAAATGATTTCCCCGAAGGCTTCTTAAACAGCGATCACCAAAATTTGTGGCTGCGGGCGCAGGAGCAATACCCACAGATAGCAAACCTGAACTTGGAGGATGTGGTGGTCGGCATCCTGATGCCAAATTACGTAAAAACGGATGGCTGGTTTATCCAGGTCGAAATACCTTTTTCACTGGAAAAAAATCTGCACGAATCATACCTTGGACAAGGGTACGGAGGACCCCTCCTGCCGCAAGCGCGTACCGCGCGCCAACAGGATATTTGCACGTTTCTCGGGCTTGGGCAGCAACCAGTGAAGTTTCGCTGACGCCCATTGACCACCCGTATCAAAATGCTGATTGAGGGAACCATGCGACAAGAATTGGACGACCTTCTCTGCCAGCGTTACCCCGACATATTCCGTGACCGGCACGGCGACAGGGCAGAGACTGGCATGTGTTGGGGTTTCGGTTGTGGGGATGGTTGGTTCGACATCATCGATGGTCTGTGCTCGGAGATCACCAGGCAAGTAAAAGCTGGCACGATGCCGCCGGTAGTAGCCAGCCAGGTCAAAGAGAAAGCTGGATACCTGCGTTTCTATATTCGTGGCCATTTCAAACGACATGAAAATCCGGAAGCCTATCGCCTCATTGACCTCGCTCAGCAAAAGGCAGAGCGCACTTGCGAGCAATGCGGCGCACCGGTTGAAATGACCGAAAACCAAAGGTGGTCTGCTCACTACGCGGTGTGCCCAGCGTGCGCGTATACAGATTTCACTAAAGAAAAGCAGCTTCTTGAAATTGCGAAGAAAGTCGTCATGAATCACTCTGATATGTACATGCATCCCCCGCGCGACCCGGCCCGAATCAATGTGGTTCTCGATAAGCTGCGCGAAGTGTGGGAGCGAAACCCTGATCTTCGTCTTGCGCAACTGATCGTGAACGCCGCTGGCGCAATTGGGCCTTGCTCAGACATTTTTTACCTTGAAGACGAGGTATTGCTGCACGGCCTCGCTACTTTGGAAACGATGGCGCCACTGGTGGATGGAAAGTCTGTTAGCCAAACAGACAAACATTCCAGGCTGTAGCTTTATTGATGACTGGTCAGTGCTTGCTTTTGCATTGACGGTTAGCCATTTACGGCACCAATAACACTGGGCCTTCCAACGATTTCAGAAAACCGATTAATGGAACCTATGCGTATAAAAATGGAGGGGAGATTTTTAAGTTGATCCTGAGGGTGCCACGCGAATCGCCATTCCTTTTGAGCAACATATTTCCAGGGCTTGGTGAATGCAGGGCCAAGCTGGTGCTTCTGTAGATAAGACACCGCAGTATCAATGCCAGTCCAGTTTTTTAGTTCCCTCTCGGCGTAAAAGTGAATTCGTTCACAGACTTCGTTGGGTTCATGGATAACGAGACACGAATCCGAACCGATGAACTCATCGAAGAGCAACGGATCCCAAGCAGACGACATGCATAAAGTGTAGTAATCGGTACCAATATCATCTCGGTAGCGGAGGTCGTCAACGACTTTGATAGGTCGGTCAGTGGCAACGTTAGTTACTTTAACCATTCGCCCAGGGACGCTTTCTTCCCGGACTATCTCGTTGTCTTGGCGCGCCAGATCACCTTCCAAGTTAAGAAATTAACTGGCTGGAGCAAGTCTAAACTCCCCCTCCACAAGGGATTTTAAATTCCAGCGGTACTCTGTGTACCGATACAACTTAGGCGGGCGGGCCATATTGACGGTAATCATTTTGGCTAACGTTGAAGCTGAGTCGCGAGCGGAGGCTTGCCGACGCGAGTCGGATTGAGCGACTGGTTGGACGACGCCGCTATTCGGAGTAGTCCACCCCAGCACTGACACGATTTATTCTGCACTTGTCACCCCCATTAATGCCCAGGCGCGCCAGTCAAAATATCAAAAATCACCTTAGAAAACATCTTTGCCTTACTTGGGTCAGACAAAAGCTGCATCATCTGATTTTGATGTGCCGTACCACTATCCATTACGGCATCGTCCACCGCCTTAGGAAAGTCACCCAACATAGCCTGTTCTGGGCTATTCGAGAGCAACTGGCGCATCACCAGTTCGTTCTCGCGCACCTTGTCGCTGATTGTGTTGGCGTAATTCACCATATCGGCCTCGGTGAGTTTATCGGTGATGAATAGCTCGTTGAGGCGGTACACGATCTGCGATAAGAACTCGATCATCTTGTCTTTAGCCTTGGCCGTACCTGCCTCATCGCCTGGCTCCAGCTTGAATTCATCGGACTCTTGCAGGATTAAATTTTGCTGGCGGATTTTGGATATGCGGTAGTGGCTGAGCACGATGCTGCTGAGATCGACCTCATCTTCGTCCAGGATGGTCTCTCGCAGCATGGGTCTTAGGTGGCGGGCGTACAGGCTTAGCTTTTCCAGGTCTTTGTCGTCGTAATCGACGATTTGCGACATGAACTCATAAAAGCGCACGAAGGTGCCTAGATCTTTTCTGAAGATTTCTAGCGCATCTTTTTCTTTCTTGCACTCTTTGAAGCTTTTCTCGGCGTTAGCGATCAAGACCGCATCGGCTGTTTTCTTGGTGCGTTCAAATATGACTCTGGCTTGCTTGTAGGCTTGCACCGCATTTTTATATCGTTTCTGCCAGCGCTCAACGGCCGGTTTGCAGATATTCGCAATCGCCGCATTGCTCTTGCTCTTGACGAAGAAGGCATCGCAAAACTGCTCGACCTCGGTCCATGTAAAAATACCGGAGGCACGTAGCTTGTCGTTCAGATCAAAAATTAAATCTGGGTCAGACACATCGGCCAGCTCCGCCGTCTGAAAGTAAGGCTGGAAGGCGGCGAGGATTTCCTCTGGCTCGTTAAAAAAATCAAGAATAAAGGTGCCCGTCTCGGCCTTGCTTGGGTAAATGCGGTTCAGGCGCGACAGCGTCTGCACGCATTCCACCCCGCCCAGCTTCTTATCCACATACATGGCGCACAACTTGGGTTGATCAAAGCCGGTCTGAAACTTATTCGCCACGATCATGACTTGATAATCATCTGTGTCAAAGGCTTTGCGCATGTCGCGCCCTTTGAGCAGTGGGTTCATGTTCATCTCGGTGTATTTGTTGCCCATCACCAGCTCTGAATTCGGATCTTTCTCGGTAAATTCAACCTCACCCGAAAATGCCACCATCGCGCGGATATTCTTATAGCCCTGCGTGGTGATGTATTTATCGAAAGCCAGCTTGTAGCGCACCGCTTCTTTGCGTGAGCTGGTCACGACCATCGCCTTGGCCTGGCCGTTCAGCAAACCCATCACGTGGGTCTTAAAGTGCTCTACGATGACTTGCACCTTTTGGCTGATGTTGTAGTCATGCAGGCGCACCCATTGGTTCAGCTTGACCTTGGCACGCTTACTCTCGACTTCCTGATCGGCATCCTTCATCTTCATCGCCAGGTTGTAGGCGACTTTGTAATTGGTGTAGTTCTTCAACACATCCAGAATAAAACCCTCCTCGATCGCCTGACGCATGCTGTAGACATGGAAAGCTGCGGGCTTATTGGTCTTGGATGGGGCTTCCTCTGGGTGCGGTAACCGGCCAAACAGCTCTAAGGTTTTGGTCTTAGGCGTGGCGGTAAAGGCCAGATAGCTCAGGTTTTTCGATGCGCGGCGCGAAGCCACGGCGGCATCCAGAATATCGTCAGTCGTCAAATCTGCTTCATCGTCATCACCGCCCTCCACCATCAGCACTTCTTTCAGCTGTCGGGCGGTAGAGCCGGTTTGTGAAGAATGCGCCTCATCGGCGATCACCACATAGTTACGCTCTTTCAGGCTGACGCTGTTCTCTATAGCCTTCAATACAAACGGAAAGGTTTGTATCGTCACGATAATAATCGGCTGCGAGTTTTCTAAAGCCTTGGCCAGTTTTTCTGATTTAGAGCCATCGCCTTCTTGATTATTAATCCGCCCGACCACACCATCGGTATGTTCAAACTGGGCGATGGTGTCTTGCAACTGGGCGTCTAACACCGTTCTATCGGTCACCACAATCACCGAATGGAATTGCTTATTGCCCTCGGCGTCATACAAGGACGAAAGCTGATGTGCGACCCAGGCGATGGAATTGGATTTACCAGACCCTGCGCTGTGCTGTATCAGATACTTGTGTCCCGGTCCCTCAAGGCGTGCCGCCGCCAATAGTTTATTCACCACATCCCATTGGTGATAACGCGGGAAGATCAGGCTTTCTTTTTTGTACTTGCGGCCTTCCCAGTCTTCTTTCTCTTCAATCTGCAAATGCACATAACGCGCCAAAATCGTCAGCAGATTCTTCGGCAATAAGACTTCATTCCACAAATAGTCCGTCGCGTATTGCGTCACTACTTCCGGCACATCATTGCCCGCGCCACCTTCTGCCGTGCCCTTATTAAATGGCAAGAAGTAAGTCTCATCGCCCTCAAGTCGCGTCGCCATATACACCTCGTACTGGCTCACGGCAAAATGCACCAGCGCACCGCGCTTAAAGCTGAGTAAAGGTTCTGGCTTCTTGGTGACAGGGTCGACAGGTAAGCGCGTAGTGCGATATTGTTTCATCGCGTTGTGCACAGCTTGTTTGAATTCTGATTTCAACTCCAGCGTGGCGACTGGTATGCCATTGACAAACAAGACCAGATCGATGCGCCACGCCTTGGCTTGCGTGCCGGTCTCGGCCAAGTGGGACTCAGTTGCCCAAGGGCTATATACAAGCTCAGGCACCATACGCAGGCGGTTCTGTTTATAACGCGCCAAGGTATCCGGGTTCAGCTCATGCTCAGGCGCAAACTGGCACAGGGAGAAGCGCGTACCGCGATCACGCAGCTCGTGGCGCAACACGCCCAACGTGCCAAAGGTGCGCATTTCCTTATTCGCCGCATTCGGGTCCGCTTTATTCAGTTGCGTAGCTACCCGTTCCAAAAATTTTTGTTCAGGGTCGTTCGGGTAAAGCGTACAAAACTTTTGCCATTGCGCATTTTGTGTGTCTTTGACAAAGCCCAGCACATCTTCCGGATATAGCGCCAGCTCACGGTTGTAATGCTCTGCCTTACCTAGCAGCCAGCCATTGGCTATGAGCTGACGGATCATATCGTTCTGGAAGACTAATTCATTTGCGTTTGCCATATTCAATTACCTTAATCAACCGTCACAATGCTTCTTCAACCTGTTTTTTCAGATGTCTTGCCACACTATCGATTTCTGGAAATAACGTGGCTTCTGAGATTGAGAGATTGCCAAGCTGCGTGAGTATCGTGCTCTTACCGGTGTGTGCAATCTCTATTGTTACTTGCTTGCTACTCTCCTTGTAGACATACGAATACGGAATCACGGCTGGCGACGTAATTGATTTATCCATTCCAAAGATAAAGAAGGCACCACTCTGTTGTGTAATTCGTCTGTTATCAAGCTTCGCTTTTACGCACTGGACACTAGACAGGTGTTCCACCTTTACTGCATCCTTGAAATAAGGCTTTTCTGCTTGAATTTCATGCAGAAATCGTTTCTTATCATCATCATTCAAGTAGTCGAAGTTTCGAGGCATTTTGGCCAAACTTCCAATTACCGCGGCAGTATCACTATTGAAAAATTTAATTTCTCCATTGGGGACTTCATAGATTATTACCTCGCCATTCTTTCCACCTTTCCCGTAGTTTGAACAGCATGCAAAATAAAGAGCGACCAATGGATTAGTCGTTAGGTCGAGTAAACGAGTTGGCAATCCGTAATGTTGCATCTTCACCAAATATTCTAGGGTAGATGAACATCCTACAAAATCTTGCGGGCATTGAATAACCATATTCTTAAACAAGTTATCTTCCTGCTCAGCATATGTGCGTATAGTTGGACCATTTGTTATTTTTCTAAAAATTGAAGGTATCGCTTTATAAGTTAAATCAGAATGCCCTCGATAAAACAAGCTAAATCCCTTACGTGACTCTATATCTTTTATATTATCAATAAAGGTAGATATTGACGCTACTCGACTTTTAGTGGTACTCATTAAATAAATTCCTCCACCACCACAGTTTTCTCGCTTCTTAGATCTATTTGCCCTGTGACTGCGGCGGAGATTAGTGCTATGCGACGTTCTTGAAGTAAAGCTATGCCAGATTCCGCCTGAAAAGATAGCATTTCAAACTGCTTCATCATTACGCTAACACGGTCTGCAATCTCACGTTGCTCATCAATTAGTGGAATAGGAACACTTTCATTCATAACTTTCGTTCCGGTAATCAAAGGTTGAGCATTCTTATCTGCTAGTTTATTTAGGTCTCTAGCTCCAAGACATAAGGAAATGTAATCAAGGTTCAATACTGAAATATCAATATTCAAGACAAGAGCATTATCACTAATCCAAGATAAATCTTTAACTTTATGGACATTGCCACAAAGCGCTCCAACTCGACCAATTATTATTGATGAATTTTTAAGATTAAAATTCTTCGAGTATCCTAAAACTCCATTACCACCGTATACCGGATAACAAAATTTTTCATCTTTAATAGATTCAATTTCATTCGCTGACAAATTCTCACCGCTTTTAATGCTGGCATACCACTTGATTGGACTGACTTTCCAATGTGCCGGTACTTCGCCTAACCACGCCACACCTGAGTCGCGCATTGGAGCGTTGGGGTTGAGGCCTTTGGTGACGGCATGACTAATCACCGCCTGCCGCTTTTCCTTGAGCAGCTTGATCAAGTCTTGCTGCTTCACTATCAGGGTGTCGATCTTGGCGGTTTCGTGGTCGAGGAAGTTGGCGATTTTTTCTTGCTCAGGCCTTGGTGGAAGTACCAATTCAATTGCGCCAAATTGATCGAATGAGATCGATTTTCCATCACGCAAACTATCAGTTGTAGCTTGAAGCGCGGATATGTAGGGTCTGCTTTTAAACAGATGCCGGTAATAATCTGCACAAATATTTTTTGTGGCTCGCAGAACTGTATAAGCCGGTGAAACACAGCCGTTATACGCGCTATGTTCAATACCTCCCTCAAAGCTTCTTAGGCTAATTACAAAGTCATCCTTGTCAACGTGCCTAAAGGAGCTTGTTCCTTTTAGTGCAAGCATTACCTTTGAATCATTAAGTTCCATCATCAAGGTCTGCGGAACAACACCGAATTTTTGACTTGCAGCGAGTTGCTCATCATTTTCAAGTGCTTGTTCCCGATAATTACCGAAAATGCGTTTCCCTTGAAAGACTTGCCAATGCTTTGGTGCCGACTCCAACCATTCGACTCCAGAATTCTTATATTCCGCATACGTCTTATATCGACTCATAGCCCGACTCCGGAACAGGCTGTATTCACAACTCGCGACATCATGAATGCACCTCTTGCAGCAGCTTCATGATCTCGGCGCTAACAGCCTCGAGATCGGCATCAATCTCGGCCAGATCACGCGGTGGCTGGTATTGGTAAAAATGGCGGTTGAACGGGATCTCATACCCAACGATGCCGATTTGCTTGTCTTTGTCATCCTTCTTGCTGGCGTCTATCCAGGCGTCTGGCACATGCTGCTGCACTTCTTTTTTGAAGTAGGCTTCATTGATGGCGTTAACGCTTTGGCTCGGGTCTAGCGCCACGTTTTCTGCATCGCGCAGGTCGCCGTCAGCCATGTATTCGACGACTTTGCCCGCGTATTCGCCTTCTCCGCCAAACAGGCCGTAAATCGGGTCGGCTTTGGCCTTGTGGATTTTCTTGATGACCTTTTGCGCCTCGGGGTTCTTCCAACTGACAGCCGCCGCGATGGCTTTCTTGTCTTTGGCGTCCAGACTGATGCCTTGCTCCATGGCCGCTTTAGCGAGTGTCTCGTCAAAGGTGTTCATGTCATCAAACTGGGCACCGCCTATGGCTGTTTGTAATTGACGGGCTTTGCGCAGGATGACGAGTTGATTGAGCCAAGTGCTGCGATCCAGCAGGTCTTTGATTTGCTTTTCTTTGAGATCGACAAAGTGCAGTTTGATGTAACGGCGTATCCCCTCTTGATGGCTGCTGAGGTCACCATAGTTGGAGCAGGTTTCTGCGTCCGTCCAGATCACGCCATCGGCTTCGCTGTATTCGGCATATGCCCATTGCATCACCGCGTTTAAAGCACCGGATTCAAAACGCAAGCTGACAATGCGCTCTTCGCTGAATTGGTATGACATGCGCAGCGGGCGTTCTATGCTGATGCGGCGATAGCCAAATTCGTAGGTCTTAAAGATTTTGGCTGCAAAGGTTTTGGCTGCTTCGGTCTTGGGGTTGGCTGACTGGCGGCCGCGATTGCTCTTTTGTTCGGCCGGTTTATCCAGCTCACGCGCATCGACCACTTCAAAATCACCGAAGCATTTGGTGATGGTGGCGATGTCGCTATCGTCCATCACATTGCGCTTGCTGCCCAGCGATTTGCGCATCTTGCCGCACAGGTTGACGCCATTGATCAGTTGCACCAGTCCTTTGCGCGCCTTCGCTTTTTTATTCGACAGCACCCAAACATAGGTAGAGATACCGGTGTTGTAGAACATGTCGGTAGGCAACGCGACGATGGTTTCTAGCAAATCGGCTTCCAGAATATAACGGCGGATTTCTGATTCACCCGAACCAGCACCACCTGTGAACAAAGGTGAGCCGTTGAGAATAATGCCGATACGCGCACCGCCATCACTGGCATCACGCAGCTTGCTGATCAGGTGTAGCAGAAATAGCAGCGAGCCATCAGAAACGCGTGGCAAGCCCGCACCAAAGCGACCCTCAAAACCTTTGTCGCTATGTTCTGTGGTTATATCGCCTTCGATCTTTTTCCAATCGACACCAAACGGTGGATTGGACAGCATGTAATCAAACTTATCGGCATACAACTGGTCATTCGAGAGCGTATTGCCCAGTTTGATGTTGCTGACATCCTGCCCCTTGATCAGCATGTCGGCTTTACAAATCGCATAGCTTTCAGGATTTAGCTCTTGGCCGTAGGCACGCATGACGGCTTCGGGGTTGAGTTCATGCACGTATTCCATACCTGACGACAAAAAGCCACCAGTACCGGCCGTGGGGTCGTAAATGGTGCGGATAATGCCGGGCTTGGTCAGCGCATCATCATCTTCCATAAACACCAACGAAGTGGTCAGGCGCACGATGTCGCGTGGGGTGAAGTGTTCACCAGCGGTCTCGTTCGAGCCTTCGGCAAAGCGACGGATCAGCTCTTCAAACACCAAACCCATATCGTGATTCGATACGGCCTTGGTACTAAGATCAATAGTACGCACCTTTTGCACGACTTTGTAGAGCAAGTTGGCATCATTCAACTGACCTATGAATTCGACAAAGTTGAAGTATTCAAAAATCTGGCGGGCGTCTTTGGAAAAACTTTGGATGTAGCTTTCCAGATTGGGCTTGATGCCGGTCTCGCCCAGTTTGGAGAGATCCATCTTGGAGGTATTGAAGAACGACAGGCCGCCAGTGGCCCGCAAGATTAGTTTCTCTTGCGCCTCTTCCGGCAGATTTATCGCCTGTATTTTTTGTTGCTCGGCCAGCACTGCTTCTTTGCTCGCCTCCAGCACACATTCCAATCGGCGCAATAGGCAAAACGGCAGAATGATGCGGCCATATTGACTTTGCTTGAAATCACCACGCAGTAGATCGGCGATGGCCCAGGAATCGGAGGCGAGGTTGTTGGGGGTTTGGGTCATGGTTCAACTATTCAAAGATATAAGTTAGAGCTGATGCCAGCGGATTCGCGGGTGGTCTTTTCGGCCAGCACTGCGGCCTTGGTCGGCTCCAGTACGCAGTCCAAGCGGCGCAGCACGGTGAAGGGCAGGATGACCTTGCCGTATTCGGATTGTTTGTAGTCTCCGCGCAGCAGATCGGCGACGGACCAGATGAAGGAAGAAAGATTGGGGTTTTGGGTGGCCATAGTTGTCGTTCTGGTGCGGGTGCTGCCGGTCCCTTTACGGGGTTGATGGCAGTGTGACAGGCCGCAGGGGGGAAATTGTTATGGGGCTGATCTTACACAGTGGTGGTCATCACTTATTTCCCATAGCAACCCAAGGTGTCCAAGCTCAGACCATGACACGTTTGAAAGGCGCCCCCCAAGCTTTTCGCGACGATAATTTGCCACAGGCCGAAATCTGAGGAATGGCAATGACAGAAACTGAAGCACTTCTTGAAATCGTCAAAACACATCCAGAGGGACCCATTGATCGGAAGTCTGGATTGGGTAAGCAAGTTTTTGATGGGCTTGTAAAAGCCTGGCCTAAGTTGCAGGGTTTCGATGACCAAAATACTCTTGCTGAAAAACTGTATCGAGCGGAAAAGTTGGCATGGACACCACCGCTGATCACGTTCTGTCTGGAGCGACACGGAAACACCGTTAACGGATCATCGCGGGCAGACTTGCATTACTGGGAAGTTGATCTTGAAAAGTGTGAAGCCCGGATCGCCCACCATACCCACCGGCAGCTTGAAAAGACAGCTAAGCGGTTGGATTGTGAGGCTCTGGCACGCGACATCGTAGCGATCATCGCCTCCGGGAAGAATCACGACGGTTTTGTTTGGGAAGATGCCAAGCAAACCGTGACGATGAATATCAGCAAATTGATTCCTGATGTTGGACAGCAGACAACATCTGGCAGAAGGAAACGATTTCGCATAGCCTTTATTCGCATGATGGATGAACAGGGGTGGGCATTTCTACCCAAGGGCAATGTGATGAGGTTTTTTCGGGCCAACGGCGGCACCTAAAAGTTACGAAGACACATTACTGGTGAGATCCACGAAGTTCATGCACGTGCCACCGCCAAGTCGTCCCAGCACGTGGTGTAGCCCGGCGTGCGCCGCTCCTGCTTCATGCTCCAGGTCCGGCGGTTGCCCGCCAGTCCAGCGCTGGCCATCAGAACGGTGCCCCGGCCATAGCGTTCATTGAGTTCATCCAGCGTGGACATCAGACGGCCGCGATCCACGATTCGTTCGTCTTCCACCTGCAAGGCAAGTTCCCCCTGCTGCACGCGGTCACTTTGCAACTCCAGCAGCATCACGCCCGCTTTGGCATATTTGAATCCCGGACGGTAAATGGCTCGCAGGCCTGTCAGTGCCGCAGCCACCACCAAGGCGGTATCTGCGCTGGGGCGGCGCAGTGGCACAGTGATGGAGTGGCTGTATTGCGCTTCGGGTCGAAACGGGCTGGTACGGATGAACACCAAGACCTGACCGGTCTGACTGCCTTGCGTGCGTAGCTTCTGGGCGGCCCGGCTGGCGAACTCGGTGACGGCTTCATTCAGGTCGCTCAGCTCAGTGATGAAGTGCCCAAATGAGCGGGTGCAGGCGATCTCCTGTTTGGGATCTGGCGCGTCTTGCAGTGCGATGCACGGCGTGCCTTGCAATTCGCGCACGGTGCGCTCCAGCACCACCGACCAGCGTGACCGAACCATGGCGGGATCAAGCCGAGCCAGATCCAGCGCGGTTGTGATGCCGCCTTCCATTAGCTGGGCGCTGATGCGCCGCCCCACGCCCCAAATCTCCCCGACTGCGGTGGCGGCCAGCACGGCCTGTAGTTCTGATGGTGTCAAGGAGCCCAGATTGCACACCTGAGCCAGGGCCTCGGGGTAGCTGCCGGGTTTGCGCTCTGCCGTTTTGGCCACATGGTTGGCCAGTTTGGCCAGTGTTTTGGTGACTCCGATGCCAATGCCGCACGGGATGCCGACCCACTGCAGGATACGGGTGCGAATCTTGTGGCAGCGCTCTACCAGGTTGCCACGCACGCCGCTGAGGTCTATGAAGGACTCGTCAATCGAGTAAATCTCCTGGACCGGACCCAGACCCGCTGCCAGACTCATCATGCGATCGCTCAGGTCGCCATACAGGGCGAAGTTGGCTGACAGCGCCACCAGACCGGCCGACTCGACCAAATGTTCGATCTTGAACCAGGGCGCCCCCATGGCGATGCCCAAGGCCTTGGCTTCGTTGGAGCGGGCAATGGCACAACCATCGTTGTTGGAGAGTACAACCACCGGCAGGCCGTTCAAGCTGGGACGAAAGGCCCGCTCACAGCTAACAAAGAAATTGTTGCCATCCACCAGCGCATACATGGGTTCAATCTCAGACTGAAAACTGCTTGATGCTGCTGGTGACCACGCCCCAGACCTCAATCGTCTGGCCGTCCTTGGGCACGATGTCGGGGTAGGTGGGGTTGGCAGCTTTGAGCTTGATGCGCCCCGCCCACTGGTGGAGCTGCTTGACCGTGAAGTCCCCATCGACGATAGCGACCACGATGTGACGGTGGCGCGGCTTGATTGCTCGGTCCACCACCAGAATATCGTTGTCAAAAATACCCAATTCCACCATCGACTGCCCACTGGCGCGAAGAAAATAAGTAGCCTGCGCATGCACCACCAGCAGCTGGGTCAGGTCGATTCGCTGCGCCCCCAGGTCTTCGGCGGGCGAGGGGAAGCCAGCGCAGACCCGGTTATTGATGAGCCTTGCCAGCAGCGGGGCGTCGGATACCAAGACGGGGAGGGTGGATGAAATGGAGCTGTACATCCATCCAGTTTATTCCAATATGCTGATCACCCCAAGTCAAATTACGATACCTCACCAATGACGCCGCTGTAAAAGCACTAGGCCATGCTCTCATTCTTAACTTTAGAAGATTGTTTGGAATTGGGTGTCGTTTGTGATACCCCCTTTGAGGCAAGGCCTGGCAGACGCGTTGACACAGTTGTGGCATTTGCTGCATATCCCGGTCAAAAAAGCCATCCAATCCGATGCAAATAAGCCACCGATTCCGGCCCCGACCTTGCCAGTCATTCCGATTCAAAAACGCCAGCCAGCGCTATTGCACAACACCCCAAAACCCTGAAATGCCACCGTCAGCATTAGACACATTGCAGCCGCTCACCACTGGCAGCAATCTGGCTGTTCAGTTTCCGAGTTTTTGGGACCTGCCAGCGGTCTTCATATTGCCCGCAACGTGCCCAAAGCCGACGTTGCGGCCCATGGAAAGCTGTCGCTCACCACGAGTGCGCCATTCTGATGGAGTCTGTATTCGCCGCAGATCAGGCTACGTACTCAGCAACACACGCCATCATCGTGTTCCGGTGGATTTCCAGCACACGGGGCAGTGGCTGCTGATAACCCCCGGCCAAGTTCCAGACCACCGGAATGCCGATTGATTTCGCCACAGAAAAAACGATTCGATCACGCTCAGCCAATTCTGCCGTCGTCAGAAACCCGCCCAGCGGATCATCAATGTGTGGGTCCGCCCCTGCCTGATAAATCAGCAAGTCGCAGCCAGCAAAGC
>Ga0209123_1000856_pt1 | contig 34868 bp, 32 predicted proteins | sample BarGraIncu00431A_FD_184500 | JGI IMG/M metagenome (GOLD analysis project Ga0209123, IMG submission 184500) | Arctic peat soil microbial communities from Barrow, Alaska, USA - Barrow Graham LP Incubations 004-31A (SPAdes) (version 2) | ecosystem: Environmental > Terrestrial > Soil > Wetlands >... | reverse complement strand
GCTGGGGAGTCCTTGCGATTTGTTGCAGAATCACCCCATCGAAATTGACGGGGTGAAGGTGCAGAATAAATCGTCTCAGCCAGCGCAGTCTCGGGGTGGCTTACTCCGCGTAGCGGCTTCGTCCAACCCCATAGCTCATGTCAGCGGGATCTATATTTGCAGCAAGGGTCACGTAGGAGGCATCGGCCAAAAGGGCGTTTATGCAAGCTGAATCAATAGTTTCATAATGATTTTCCTTGTTCCAATAATTTGCTGATGTTCAATTGGTGTGACACTTCGTCACGATTTTCTGGCTTGCATGATCTTGGTGCAGCGACATTTTGGCGCCGGGGGTGTATGGGTTGATCAGGCAGGCGTCTGGGGCAAAGTTGGCATAGCCTGCTTGCGCGGCGGCGTTTTGCGCCAGTGCCAGCAGGTGGGCGGGCATGGCGGGCCAGGGCTGGCCGGTGAGCAGGTGACGAGTCGGCGAGTCGGCGAGTCGGCGAGTGTAGCTGTGCCTATATATGAAATAGGCCTCTAGCCGCCGTTCAGACTGCGCGAGTAGCTACTATATTTGTAGCGACTGTTTCAGTTCGCCGGGGGCTCGTCCATGCCCAGGGTGGGCACGCCAACTCCGTTTTCATACTCGCTGTAGCGCCATTTGTCGTCCACGTTGGTCACATTCTCTGGCGCGCTGGGCGTCACTTCGGCCTGGCCGGACAGGGCCTGGTGCATGCTGTCGATCCAGATCGGCAGGGCCAGCGTGGCGCCAAACTCGGGGAGCTTTGGGGTCTGTATCGCAACATTTTCAATCCCCCTCCAGCGAATGAATGAGTATGAAAAACCCATGTAGCCTCCGTCAGTATTTCGTAGGCAGCTATTTTATTCATAGCAATTTCCATTCCGCCCTTCCTCCGATTCAATTTCCACTGGCGGCGCCCGACTCAAAGAGGCCGAGTCACTTTTGACGATTACCGGGACGCAATGTTGCAATACAAGACCTGTGCATCCTGGTGCAAGGCACAGGGCTATACGGGAAAGAAGAGGAAAACTTCGTCGAGCGAGCCGACTTGTTGAACCGCACACTGCGGACCCGCATGGTGGGTGGTGTGGGGGCTGGGAGTTAGAGACTCCCGGCTACCCGATTAGGCATTTGCTACTTATAGAAACTTACCGTACCGTCAGATTGACTGAACTGTGACTTTCCAAAGTTTCTTTTAATAACATCTACTTGTGTGGATCGCATATCAAGAACGGCACCCTCTTCCGTGCCAATTCTAAATTCAAGTAGAACCTCTGCTGTGGCTGACCGCCCATCCGCGGCAACTGTGATATTTCCAATTGTGTATTCAAGGTTCGTATATAGCTCACGACCAACAGCCTGCTCAAGTCTTGCTTTTGCAGTCTTAAAATTATCGACGGCGGAGCAGGCCGACGCTTTGGATGTGACCTCATTGACAGGCATACTGCGAGACGTGCTACGAAATCTTCCGCTTACGTCATCACTGAACAATTTACATACCGCCTCCCCATCACCTCGATCAAATGCGGACATATAGTCACTATAAAGTGCCTCAACGTGCTCCTTGGTAACTTTACGACCGCCCACCTTTGCATACCAAGCACCGAACGCAACTGCTGCAATTAGGATGAATATTGTTTGTCGATTCATGAAATGCCTAACGTAATGCAAACCGCAAACCGCTGCGATTTAACGCCTCAACTTCGACCCTAAAAACCTGCATTTGCGTCCGTCCCATTTGAATAGTTTGCTCCATTAAAGATAGCGTTAAACCCGGCGCTTCATCAGAAGTGGGTTATCTGCCCCATAGACCATGGCCACATTATCGCGAGGCGCTTGGTATCGCCAGTTTGAGGGAGGCGGCAAACGACAGCTTCCGCTGCGATCCGGCCCCGCGACTGCATGCTGGCAGAATTTTCTGGGTGGCTGGCGTTTTCGACTTTCTGCCATGAAACGCGTCAAATGATGTTCAGGGCTTTATAAGAAATAGGCCTCTAGCGCCCGTGAAGCCTGCGTGAGCAGCTACTGTATTTATAGCGTTTTTCAGTTAGCGGGGGGGTCGTCCATGCCCAGGTTGGGCACGTCAACTCCGTTTTCATATTCGCTGTAGCGCCATTTGCCGTCCACGTTGGTCACATTCTCCGGCGCGTTGCGCGGTATTTCGGCTTGGCCGGACAAGGCCGGGTGCATGCTGTCGATCCAGATCGGCAGGGCCAGCGTGGCGCCAAACTTGGGGAGCTTTGGGGTCTTGTATTGCAACATTTTCAATCCCTCTCCAGCGAATGAGTGAGTATGAAAAACCTATGTAGCCCCCGTCAGCATTGCGTAGGCAGCTCTTTTATTCATAGCAATTTCCATTTCGCCCTTCCTCCGATTCAATTTCCACCGCCCGCACCCGGCTCAAAGAGATCGAGCCACTTTTGACGATTACCGGGATGCAATATAGCAATACAAGACCTATGCATCCTGGTGCAAGGCACAGGGCTATACGGGAAAGAAGAGGAAAACTTCGTCGAGCGAGCCGACTTGTTGAACCGCCCACTGCGGACCCGCATGGTGGGTGGTGTGGGGGGCGACGGTTAGAAGCCGTTGCCTACCCGATTAGGCTGCATGGTCAGAATTCCCAGCTGGCAGCTTAGCTTCAGCAGGAATGCGCGAGCGTGCTTCCATGATCGTGATCAATGCGACCAAGGGGACCAGGAAAAGCGCGTACTCACCAATAAATCCAAATGGGCGCACATACCCAGCAAAGAAGTGAAGACCCGGAAGGGGAAGTAGCTGGGCACTGGCGAAGACGAGACCCGCCCAACCCATAACAGTTGCGCTCCGTCTCCCTGCTGCAGCATTGGTCACGACGCAAGTTGCAACGCAGCCACACCCAAACGCCAATGCTAGCAACGCGAACGCAGGAATAGCCTGTCCCATGTGGGCAAAGTACTGGACTCCTCCCAATGCTTCACCGAGTGCCAGTCGGTACTGATACAGGTAAAAACCCAAGCCAATCCATACCACCGAAAGCGCAACCCTCAGGAGGAAAGCAAATGATCGACTGAGCATCGTGCGGCCTAACGTAATGTCCACAGCAAACCGCTGCAATTTAACGCCTCAACTTCGACCCTAAAAACATTCATTTGCATCCGTCCCATTTGAATAGTTTGCTCCATTAAAGATAGCGTAAAACCCGGCAATTCATTAGAAGTGGGTTTTCTGCTTCATAGACCATTCCCACATTATCGCGATGCGCTTGGTATCGCCAGTTTGAGGGGGCGGCAAACGACAGCTTCCGCTGCGATCCGGCCCCGCGACTGCATGCTGACAGATTTTTCTGGGTGGCTGGTGTTTTCGATTTTCTGCCATGAAACGCGTCAAATGATGTTCAGGGTTGTATAAAAAATAAGCCTCTAGCCCCCGTAAACTGTGCGTGAGCAGCTACTGTATTTATAGCGACTGTTTCAGTTTGCCGGGGGCTCATCCATGCCCAGGGTGGGCACGCCAACTCCGTTTTCGTACTCGCTGTAGCGCCATTTGCCGTCCACGTTGGTCACATTCTCTGGCGCGTTGCGCGTCACTTCGGCTTGGCCGGACAGGGCCTGGTGCATGCTGTCGATCCAGATCGGCAGGGCCAGCGTGGCGCCAAACTCGCGGTTGCCCAGCGATTTGGGCTCGTCATAGCCCATCCAGGCGACCGAAACAATGTTGTTGGCGTAACCGGCAAACCAGCCGTCGATGGCATCGCTGGTGGTGCCGGTTTTGCCGGCCAGGTCGTGGCGCCCCAGTTTTTGGGAGGCCATGGCGCCGGTGCCTGAGCGCGTGACTTCGCGCAGCATGCTGTCCATCACAAAAGCGTTGCGGGCATCAATGGCCCGTGACTCCTCGGGCGGCTGGGCGGGTTTGCCTGCTTCAAACAAAACCTTGCCGCGCGCATCGCTGACGCTCTGGATCAGCCACGGGTTGACCCGATAGCCCCCGTTGGCAAACACGCCATACGCACTGGCCAGTTGCAGCGGCGTAACGGAGCCGGTGCCCAGGGCCAGGGTCAGGTTGACCGGGTGTTTGTCGCCGTCAAAGCCAAAACGGGGCAAGAAGTCACGCGCATAGTCAGCGCCAATGGCTTGCAAGATGCGCACCGACACGACGTTCTTGGATTGCGCCAGCGCGGTTTGCATGGTGATTGGGCCGTCGTACTTGGCGTCGTCGTTTTGCGGGTCCCACTGCAACTTGTCGTTGGTGCTGGCTGAGAGGGGAATGTCATTGATGAGCGTCGTCGGCGCAAACCCTTTTTCCAGTGCCGCCGAATAAATAAACGGTTTGATCGACGAGCCGGGCTGGCGCCAGGCGCTGGTGACATGGTTGAAGTTCTTGCGGGTGAAATCAAAGCCGCCAATCAGGGCGAGAAAGGCGCCGGTTTGTGCGTTGAGCGAGACATAGGCGGCATCCACCTCGGGCAGTTGGGTGACGGCCCAGGGCTTTTTGCCCTCTTGCATGACCCGGATCAGCGCGCCGGGGCGCAGCTTCAAGGCCGCACTGGCTTTGGCTTGCAGGGCCGGGGCGGCAAAGCTCAGGCCCGCGCCTGAAATCTGGATGGATTCGCCTGAAGCCAGCTCGGCTTTAATCAGCTTGGCCGACACCTCGGTGACCACCGCAGGCAGCAAGTTGTCGCTGGCAGGGTGTTTTTGCAGCAATTCATCCATGGCGTCGGATCGTTCATCTTCGTCGGCAGGCAAATCAATGAACGCTTCGGGGCCGCGGTAGCCATGACGCTGGTCGTAGGCCAAGACGTTGCGGCGCACCGACTCGTAGGCGGCTTCCTGCTCGGCCTTGTTGATGGTGGTGACCACCTTCAGGCCCAGGGTGTAGGCGTCTTCCTTGTATTGCGCATAAATGCTTTGCCGGACCATTTCGGCGACATGGGCGGCATGCGCTTCAAACTGGGGTGTAGTGCCCACATGCAGTTGCTCGCTGCTGGCCTGGGTAAATTGCGCATCCGTGATGTAGCCCTGTTTGAGCATGCTTTTGAGCACCAGCCCTTGGCGTTGTTTGGCCCGTTGCGGGTTGACCGCCGGGTTGTGCCGGGCCGGGTTTTGCGGCAAGCCCGCCAACATGGCGGCTTCGGCAATGCTGATGTCTTTGAGGGACTTGCCAAAATAGCTGCGCGCTGCGCTGGCAAAGCCGTAGCTGCGCTGGCCCAGATAAATCTGGTTCATGTACAGCTCCAGAATCTGGTCCTTGCTCAACGCCGCTTCAATGCGGTAGGCCAACATGGCTTCTTTGAGCTTGCGCGAGAGCGAACGCTCCTGCGTCAGAAAGAAACTTCTGGCCACCTGCATGGTGATGGTCGAGGCGCCTTGCTTGACGCCGCCCGTCAGGTCCGAGATCAGCGCGCGCGTCACACCAATGAAGTCCACGCCGCCGTGGCTGTAAAAGCGCGAGTCTTCAATGGACAACAAGGCGTTTTTCATCAGGACGGGGGTGTCCTGGATGGCCACAAACTCCCGGTGCTCGTTGCCGAATTCACCGATCAGAACCTTGTCGGCGGTGTAGATGCGCAGCGGAATTTTGGGTTGATAGTCGGTCACCGCCTCCAGTGAAGGAAGGGCCGGCGCCAAGATGAGCAAAGCGTAGGCGAGCACGGTGATGCAGGCCAGAGCGCCCAGGGCCAACAGGCCAAGAATCCATTTCATGTGTATTGCCAGAGAAATTCAAAGGACGAACTCTAACCGTTGCACAGGCGTTTCCCCTAATTCCCTATCCATGCAATCCGCGCATAATCCTGAGCCATGGAAACAAAATGGTTAGAAGATTTCGTATCGCTTGCGGAAACACGCAGTTTCAGTCGCTCAGCGCAATTGCGTCACGTCACGCAACCGGCGTTCTCACGGCGCATTCAGTCGCTGGAAGGTTGGGCCGGGACTGATCTGGTGGACCGCAGCAGCTACCCCACGCGCTTGACCCCGGCTGGCGAGACGCTTTATACCCAGTCAATTGAGGTTTTGCAGGCGTTGCAAAGCACGCGCGCCATGATGCGTGGGCACACCACTGCTGGGCGTGATGTGATTGAATTTGCCGTGCCGCACACTTTGGCTTTTACCTTCTTTCCGGCCTGGGTATCGGCCTTGCGCGAGAAGTTTGGCCCGATCAAAAGCCGCTTGATTGCGCTCAATGTTCATGACGCCGTCATGCGTCTGGTGGAAGGCAGTTGTGATGTGCTGATTGCCTACCACCACGCTTCGCAGCCTTACCAGCTCGATGCTGAACGGTATGAAATGGTGAGTTTGGGTGAAGAGGTGGTAGCGCCCTACACCAAGCCGGACGCAGACGGTAAGCCTATGTTTCAGTTGCCGGGGCGCGCGGGGCAGCCCTTGCCTTATCTGGCGTATGCACCGGGCGCGTATCTGGGGCAGATGGTGGAACTGATCTTGAAACAGGCGGATCGGGCCATTCACTTTGACCGCGTTTACGAAACCGATATGGCCGAAGGCTTGAAGGCCATGGCGCTGGAAGGCCATGGCATCGCCTTTTTGCCCTATAGCGCGGTCAAGAAAGATGTGCGTGCCAAAAAGCTGGTGAGCGCTGCGCCGCCAGACATGAAGGGCTTGCAGATCACCATGGAGGTTCGGGCCTATCGGGAGCGACCTGTGCTCAGGGACGTGGGAAAATCAGCCGTTCAGACCAATCGCAGCGCAGGGCCAACCCCCAAACGCAGCGCGCAAGCCTTGTGGGAGTACTTGATTGCCCATTCGGTGGCGCTTTAGGCGTTTCGTCATTGCCATAGCAGCGAGCTGGTTTCCAATCATTCGGCCAAGGGTTCGTCATGTTTTGTTTGAGTCGCCGCAGCGCTTTGGCCTGTGCGCTGGTGTTTGTCGTGTCATCCATGTCCTGGGCCGCCCCTGCGCGTGACCCCGTGGTCCTGACCTTTTCTACTGTGGGCGATTCGCGCCAGGACCCTGTCGCTTTTGACCCCGCGACCGGGCCGCTTTCCGGGCAGGACAAAATCTGGCTTCAAAACAGCAAGGCATGGTCGCGCATCACGCGTTCGATTGAGTCGGAAAAATCCAAATTGCTGTTTTTTAACGGCGACATGATCATGGGTTATGGGCTGGCGGGGCCGACGCCCGGCACCAGCGTGTCCGAGGTGGTCAGCTCTGATCTGATGGCTTTTTATCGCCAGTACGCTTTCTGGCGTGGCACCGTGGCGCCCTTGATGGAGTCCGGCACCTATGTCGTCCCGGTGGCTGGTAACCATGAGCTTCAATCGAGAAAGCACGGCAAAAAAGCCCAGGTAGAAAACGAAAACGCCTGGCGCGCCAACATGGGTGACCTGATCATTGACACAGAGCGGTTCAAAGCAATTGTGGGCCTGCCCGCCACCCACATCAACGTGCAAAACAACGGCGCCGATGATGGCATTGCCTCCGATCAGAGCCAGTTGTCCTACAGTTTTGATGTGGGCGACGCGCACTTTGCGGTGATCAACACCGACCCAGCCGGTGGCGACAATGTGGCCCCCTCCAAGTGGCTGGCCAAGGACATGGGAGACGCCGCAGAGCGCAAGGTCAAACACTTTTTTGTGTTTGGTCACAAGCCGGCCTATACCTATCAACTGAGCCAACCCGCAAAAGCGACGCCCGAGCGGGCGGGCATGGATTTCGTCCCCGCCAACCGCGAAGCGTTCTGGCACGTCATTGAGCAATACGGCGCCACCTATTTTTGTGGGCACCAGCATGTGTTCAACATGATGCAACCCCAAGGTGCGGCGTGGCAGGTGTTGGTGGGCAGCGGCGGTTCGCCCTTTGATGCCCAACCCACCGAGGCGACCCAGAACCCGGCCACCGACCGCAGCTACGCCTGGGCCACCGTCCAGATCCGGCGCAGCGGCAAGGTGGATATCACGGCCCGCGGTTTCAGCGATTCTTTTGGGCCAAGCAAAGTGCTCAAACGCATCACTTTGGCGCATTGACAGGCGTTCATTCGGCTACAAACAGAAATCTGTTACCGTCAAAAATTCCCATGAAAACCCCTTTAGCCGCCTAGGTGGCTTTGATTACCCCGTGATGTCATGACCCAAACCATTACCCTGACCCGCCCCGACGATTGGCATCTGCATGTGCGCGATGGCGACGCCCTGAACACCGTGGTGCCGCACACCGCCGCCCAGTTTGGCCGCGCCATCATCATGCCGAACCTGCGCCCGCCGGTCACCACCACCGAAGCCGCGCTGGCCTACAAGGCACGCATCCAGGCCGCCGTGCCTGAAGGTGTGGCCTTCGAGCCTTTGATGACGCTCTACCTCACCGACCTGTTGCCCGCCGATGAAATCAAGCGCGCGAGCGAGGCCGGAATAGTCGCCGTCAAGCTCTACCCGGCTGGCGCCACCACCAACAGCGATGCCGGTGTGACGGACCTGCGCAAAACCTACGCCACGCTGGAGGCCATGCAGCGCGCCGGCATGCCGCTGCTGGTGCATGGCGAAGTGACCTCGCCCGAGATTGACCTGTTTGATCGTGAGGCGGTGTTCATCGACACCCAGCTGATCCCGCTGCGCCGGGATTTTCCTGAACTCAAAATCGTGTTCGAGCACATCACCACCCGCGAGGCGGCACAGTACGTGGCCGAGGCGGATCGCTTCACCGCCGCCAGCCTGACTGCGCACCACTTGCTCTACAACCGCAACGCCATCTTCACCGGCGGCATTCGCCCGCACTACTACTGCCTGCCGGTCTTGAAGCGCGAGACGCACCGCTTGGCCCTGGTGGCGGCGGCGACCAGTGGGTCCAACAAATTCTTTTTGGGCACCGACAGCGCGCCGCACCCAGCGCACCTGAAAGAACACGCCAGCGGCTGCGCCGGTTGCTACACCGCGCACGCCGCCATGGAGTTGTACGCCGAAGCCTTTGACTCGGTCAATGCCCTGGACAAGCTCGAAGCCTTTGCCAGCTTCAACGGCGCCGACTTTTACGGCCTGCCGCGCAACACCGGCACTATTACCCTCAAGCGCGAAAGCTGGACGCCGCCTGCGAGTTTTGTTTTTGGACAAGCCGAGTTGAAACCGCTGCGCTCGGGCGAAGCCTTGCCGTGGAAAATGATCAGTTAAGGTGCAATAAATGGGGGCCCTACTTGCTTCGTCGTTGCGAGCGCAGCGCGGCAATCTATGGAGCCCTGGATCGCCACGTCGCTACGCGCCTCGCGATGACGGTTCAGGGGCCGTGTGCAGGTTCGATTCGTGACCCCAAACGCCAGGAGTTGAGATGAACGTCTTTTTGATTGATGCCGACAACCTGAACTCGGGTGCGTGGGTGGATGAAGCCTTTCAGATTTTGGAAGCCTCGGAAGGCCCGCTGCCGGTGCGCCGCGCCTATGGCAGCGCCGAAAACCTCAAGGGCTTGGGTGAAATGCTACGGGTCTGGGCCGTGCGCCCTTTCGTCAACCTGTCGCTGACGAAAAACACCACCGACATTGCGCTGGCCGTCGATGCCATGGAGTTCGCCTGCCAGTCCCCGCCGCCCAAAATGGTCGTGATCGGCTCGGGCGATGCAGACTTTGTGCCGCTGGTAGTGCGCTTGCGTGAACGCGGCATCCGCATGGTCTGCGTGTCCGAGCGCGGCAAGATGGGGCGTGAAGCGGTGTCGGCCTACGACCGTGTGATTCTGGTCGGGCAGGAGCAGGCGCTGTACGAGGCGCAGCTGGCCGCGGGTGCGGCTGAACCCGCACTTAAGCCCGAAGGGCGACGTACCGCCGCCCGAAAAACAGCGGCGAAAAAAGCCCCCGCTGTCACAGCACCGGCTGCCCAAACGCCTGCCAAAAAGGTAGCCGCTAAAAAAGCAGCGGCCAAAACACCAACTGCCAAAAAATCACCCGTCAGCACCCCAGCGGCTGAAAAAACAGCGCCAGTGGTGGCCGAGAACGCGGCGAACCCGATGCACGCGCTGGATGTGGCGGCCATTTTGCAAGCGGTGCCCGCCCTGCAAACCGGGCAAGCGCAACCCCTGGCTGCGGTCGCCAAAGCGCTGCTCGACGGCAAGCTGCGCGGCAAAAACATGACCGCCACCAAGCTCTTGAAAAAATTTCCCCAGCACTTTGCCTTGTTGCCACCTGAAAAACCCAGAACGGTGACCTACATCCCGTCGAAAGTCCTCGTTTGAATCCTGCCATGGCGAAAAATCCAAAGACGCAAGGCACTGGCCTGCCGCTCTGTCCCGACCTGGTGGCCGCCATCGACTGGACCGCGCCCTGGTTGGCGCCCTATGTGCCGGTTGGGCCGGATGTGGCAGCCCAAGTGGTGGCGGGCGTGACCAATGCCCAGGCTCTGAATGACTCTTTGGCCCCGCTGCCCACGCCGGTGTGCTTTGTGCCGCAAAACGACTTGCCACCGGGAATAGCTTATGAAAGCTATATTTTTGATAGCAACTGCTGCCCGACCCGCGAGGGCTTGCATGATTTTTTCAATGGCCTAGCGTGGCTCAAGTTCCCGTTGACCAAGCGGCGACTCAACCACCTGCATGTGGCCCAGATTGCGCAAACCGGCATCCAGCCAGTGCGCGGCCCGGCGCGCGACGGCTTGACGGTGTTTGATGAAAATTCGGCCTTCCTGCAAGCGCCCGATGCGCTGTGGGATGCGTTGGTGGCCAAAGACTGGCAGCGCCTGTTTGTCGAACTGCGCCCGCTGTGGGCGGATGCCCATTTGCTGCTGTTTGGTCACGCCTTGCTGGAGAAATTGGTTTACCCAAGAAAACCGATCACAGCCCATGTGTACCGTGCGCAAGCAGCTAGCAATTCGATAGCGGATATGGACAATTGGATCGCCAGGGATGTCAGCGCCGACAAACTCGCTTCCAAACCGTTTGCGCATTTGCCGGTGCTGGGCGTGCCCGGTTGGTGGGCGGCCAATGAAGACCCGGCTTTTTACGCGGATGCCAGCGTGTTTCGCTTGCCCCGCAGTGATCTCGCATTTCCGTAAACTTGGTGGGCCATTGGGGGCGGCCAGTGTTGCCGTCAGGCGGATTGCCTCTACCATTCGCGTCAATGGCCAACTGGGTAAGGCCTGTTTTTTGAAAGAAAAAGGATGAAACGAATTATTTTGTTGGTGCTGACTAATGTGCTGGTGGTGGCGGTGCTGGGCCTTGTGGCCAGCTTGCTGGGGGTGAACCGTTATCTGACGGGCAGCGGCCTGAATCTGGGCGCTTTGCTCGGTTACGCGCTGGTCATCGGCTTTGGCGGGGCCATCATCTCCCTGCTCATCAGCAAACCGATGGCCAAGTGGAGCTCGGGCGTGCACGTCATCAACCCACCGCAAAACGCCGACGAAGCCTGGATTGTGGAAACCGTGCGCAAGCTGGCCGAGAAGGCCGGTATCGGTATGCCTGAAGTTGGTATCTTTGACGGCGAACCCAATGCGTTTGCCACCGGGGCCTTCAAAAATTCTGCGTTGGTGGCGGTGTCCACCGGTTTGCTGCAAGGCATGACGCATGAAGAAATCGAGGCCGTTATCGGTCATGAAATCGCCCACGTCGCCAATGGCGACATGGTGACCATGACGTTGATCCAAGGCGTGATGAACACTTTTGTGGTGTTCCTGAGTCGTGTCATTGGTTACGCCATCGACAGCTTCCTGCGCAAAGGTGACGAGCGCGACACCGGCCCCGGCATCGGCTACATGATCATCACGTTCGTGCTCGACATCCTGCTGGGATTTGCCGCCTCGATGGTGGTTAACTGGTTCTCACGCCACCGTGAGTTTCGGGCCGACGCAGGCGCGGCCCAATTGCTGGGGCGCCGTCAACCCATGATCAATGCCCTGGCGCGCCTGGGTGGCATGCAGCCCGGCGAGTTGCCCAAGAGTGTGGCGGCCTTCGGTATTGCGGGGGGCATGGGCCAGCTGCTCTCGACCCACCCGCCGATTGAAGAGCGCATCGCAGCTTTGCAAAACGCACAGGGATAAGGCCATGGAACTCTCCGTCTGGTTGACTCTTTTTGCGGCGTGCTGGGCTATCAGTCTCTCGCCGGGGGCGGGTGCCGTCGCGGCCATGAGCTCTGGCTTGAACCACGGGTTCCGGCGCGGCTATTTCACGACCTTTGGCCTGATTCTGGGCATCTGGACCCAGGTGGTCGTGGTCGGTCTGGGCCTTGGCGCGCTGGTGGCCGCTTCCAGCACGGCATTTGCTGTCGTGAAATGGCTGGGCGTGGCCTATCTGGTGTGGCTGGGCATCTCGCAATGGCGCGCCCCAGCCAAGCCCATGGCGGCCAAGTCGGACGAGGGTCCGCTGGTGACGCGCCGCTCCATGGTTCTGCGTGCCTGGATGATCAATGCCGTCAACCCCAAAGGCACCGTGTTTTTGCTGGCGGTGGTGCCCCAGTTCATGAATCTGGCGCAGCCCTTGTTGCCCCAGTACCTGATCATTGGCGCCACCCTGGGCTTCACCGATCTGGTGGTCATGGCGGGTTACACCGCATTGGCATCCCGGCTGCTGAGCGCGCTCAAGTCGCCGTCCCACATCCGCGCCTTGAACCGCACCTTTGGCGGTTTTTTTGTGGTGGCCGGTTCTCTGTTGGCGATGTTCAAGCGCGCGGGGTGAGTTTGCCACGTCGCGGCTGCAAGCTATAAAAATAGTAGCATCTTACGTTTAAGGCACGGGGGCTAGTGCCTGTTTATCCTGGTGGTCATTAGGATTTAACCTGCCTTATTTTTCGATTGCCATTACGTCAATATCGACCCGACGATCTGGGGCCAGACAAGCAATCACTTTGGCACTCGTGCGTCCCATGCAATCGTTACTCTTGGTTATTGGTTCCATCTCACCTTTGCCAATGGTGGCGATGCGCTCGGACGGCACATGGCGACTTACCAGATAAGTCTTCACCGCTTGCGCCCGACTCTCGGAGAGTTGCTGATTAATATCTGACGCGCCAATGCGATCGGCATGGCCAGTCACCGTAATGCTGCGTACACGGGCATCACTGAGTTTGTCGACGAGCGTGTCGAGCTTGGACTCGCCTGCAGGTTGCAGCGCAGACTTCCCGAAACCGAACAGCGTGTCCGTTGATAGTGAGTATTTTTGTACCGCAGGGGACATCACCACCACGACCGGTGCAGGGGCACTCGCTTGAGTTGCGGGCTCGGACATGGTTAGTCGGATAAACCCGTGACCGCCGCGGCCACCGCTATCAGCCGTATTCAAGCCACCGCGCCCGCCACCGCCTCCGCCGCCCAGGTCACCAATTCCCGCCACTGCGGTTGAATTGACCGATTCACCACTGCCGCCGTTACCAACGCTGGCACCCCCGCCACCGCCTGCATTGGCTGAAACAATAGGACCGGTCGAGGTCCTGATGCTGCGGCCACTCTCACTACCTGCTTGTCCAGCCGTGCCGGTATAACCGGCGGTTTGTGAAGCGCCACCTGACTGGGTCCTTTGCTCAGACTTGAGACCACTGTTATTGACGGCGTCGCCGCCATTGCCTCCATCGCTGCCGCCTGTCATGGCGATGCCGCCATGTCCATCGCCAGCTGCCTTGGTATGTTGGCGCCAGACATCAGCCCCCGGGAAGCCTGCCACCAGTTGACCGGTTCTGGCATTGGTCAAGCTGGTCGGATTGCCGGCTTCGGTCCGCCCTCCGTTGGCACTTCCGCCATCTCCACCGGTTCCGATGGTCAACTTATACATGCCCGGCGCCAAGTATTGAACGGTTCGCGAGGGTGCTGCACCGGCGCCACCGCCACCACCACCGTGATCTTTGGAGGCACCACCGCCGCCGCCGCCGCCGCCACTGAGTTCAATGACGTAGCTGCCCTCTATAGGGTAGAGCGCCGGGAAGTTCCGTGCCTGTTCAGACGTACTCCCCTTGGGATAGACAGTGAGAATACATTGCTGATTCACGCTTTCCGGCGACGAATTGACCACTGTAAAAACATTGCGGGTCTGATCGAAATTAGCAGGCCCGCAAGCGGGAATCGCATTTTGAGCCATCGCCGGAATCGAGGAAACAGCCAAACAGAGTGCAGCCAAACGAAATTCGTTTTTCATAGTAATCTCCAGAAATGTAGTTTCAAGTGCGCTCATAACAAACGCGGTTGATACCGGACTTCAACAGTAATTTGATCGCGGACGATACCGGTACGTGCGCCTAATTTTCTGAGTCCAGGTTTATCCGTTCTGTCTGGTAACACACACTTCAGCTAGAAAAACATTGCTGGTTTGACGCTTTCACCCCAATAAACACCGCGCCAGGGCTTCCGCCACCTTGATGCCATCGACCCCGGCCGACAAAATGCCACCGGCGTAGCTGGCGCCTTCACCGGCGGGGTACAAGCCTTTGGTGTTGGTGCTCTGGAAGTCGTCACCCCGTGGGATTTTGAGTGGCGACGAGGTGCGGGTTTCGACCCCGGTCAGCACCGCGTCCGGCATGTCAAACCCCTTGATCTTCTTGGCAAACGCAGGCAGTGCTTCGCGCATGGCTTCAATCGCGTAGCCGGGCAGGGCCGCATGCAAGCTGCCCAGCGTGACGCCGGGCTTGTAGGACGGCTCAACGCCGCCGAGTTGCGTGGAATCTTTGCCGCTGATGAAATCGCCGACCAGCTGGCCGGGCGCGTTGTAGCTTGACCCGCCCATCACATAAGCGTTTGATTCCAGCTGGCGTTGCAGCACGATGCCCGCCAGTGGGTGCTGGGCGGTGCCGTTTGTGATGTGCGTTGAGACCTGTTCGCCCAAGGTGGCATGAAAAGCAGCCGCATCGGTGGGGTAGTCGCTGGGGTCAATGCCGACCACGATGCCGGCGTTGGCGTTGCGCTCGTTGCGTGAATACTGGCTCATGCCGTTGGTCACCACGCGGCCGGGCTCTGACGTGGCGGCCACCACGGTACCGCCGGGACACATGCAAAAGCTGTACACCGAGCGGCCATTGTTGGCGTGGTGCACCAGCTTGTAGTCGGCGGCGCCCAGACTGGGGTGACCGGCATGGCGACCCCAGCGGGCGCGGTCAATCACGCTTTGCGGGTGCTCAATGCGAAAGCCGATGGAAAACGGTTTGGCTTCCATGGCTACGCCGCGTTCATACAGCTGGGTAAAGGTGTCGCGCGAGCTGTGGCCCAGCGCCATGATGACCTGGTCGCATGCCAGCTCATAAGACTGGCCGGTGGCCTGGTCCAGCACGGTCAGGCCGCGCACCTGCCGTTGCTCGGCTTCGCCTTCAATCCGAACATCGGTCACGCGCTGCTGAAAGCGAATGTCGCCGCCCAGCGCGATGATTTGCTCGCGCAGGTTCTCCACCACCTTGACCAGTTTGAAGGTGCCAATGTGCGGGTGGGCATCCACCAGAATCTCCGGCGGCGCACCGGCTTTGACGAACTCGTTCATCACCTTGCGGCCCAGATAGCGCGGGTCTTTGATCTGGCTGTAGAGCTTGCCGTCGCTGAAGGTGCCAGCACCGCCTTCGCCAAACTGCACGTTGGACTCGGGGTTGAGCTCCCGCTTGCGCCACAAGCCCCAGGTGTCCTGGGTGCGCTCGCGCACCTTCTTGCCGCGTTCCAGCACGATGGGTTTGAAGCCCATTTGCGCCAGCACCAGCGCCGCAAAAATGCCGCAAGGGCCAAAGCCCACCACCACCGGACGCAGTGCCAGATTCGCGGGCGCCTGCCCGACCGGGTGGTACGCCATGTCAGGCGTGGCAAAGATGTGCAGGTGACCGGTGAATTGAGTCAGCAGCATCGCTTCCAGTGCGGGGTCGAGTGCCACATCCACGATGTAGACCCGTATCAGGGCTGCCTTGCGGGCATCAAAGCTGTGTTTGAAAACGCTGTAGCTGGCGATGTCGCTCGCTGGCACGCCCAGTGTCTTGGCAATCAGCACAGGCAGGGCATTAGCGGCGTGGTCGAGGGGGAGTTTGAGTTCGGTCAGTCGGATCATGAAAGGGACGTCAATGGCTCGTGGTTATCAAGCAGATGTGGCGCGCAGTGGCGGTGAAAGGTTCAGGCGGGCAAGAAGCCTTCAATCGACAGGTAGCGTTCGCCGGTGTCGTAGTTGAAGCCTAGCACGGTGGCCCCGGCTGGTAGATCAGGCAGTTTTTGTGCAATGGCGGCCAGGGTGGCGCCGCTGGAGATGCCCACCAGAATGCCTTCCTCTGCAGCGCAGCGGCGTGCCATCTCGCGGGCGGATTCGGCGTCCACCTGAATCACGCCGTCGAGCAAATCAGTATGCAGATTTTTGGGGATAAAACCAGCGCCGATACCTTGAATCGGGTGGGGCGCGGGCGCACCACCGGAGATGACCGGCGAGCCGCTGGGCTCTACCGCATACACCTTGAGTTGGGGCCATTTGGCTTTGAGCACCTGGGCGCAGCCGGTAAGGTGGCCACCGGTACCAACCCCGGTGATCAGCACATCAATGCCATCCGGGAAGTCGGCCAAAATTTCCAGGGCCGTGGTGCGCACATGGGCGTCGATATTGGCCGGGTTTTCAAACTGCTGGGGAATCCAGGAGCCGGGCAGGGTCAGCGACAACTCATAAGCGCGGGCAATGGCGCCTTTCATGCCTTTTTCACGCGGCGTCAGGTCAAAACTGGCACCGTAGGCCAGCATCAGGCGGCGGCGCTCGACCGACATGCTGTCGGGCATCACCAGAATCAGCTTGTAGCCCTTGACGGCGGCCACCATGGCCAGACCGACGCCGGTATTGCCGGAGGTCGGCTCAATGATGGTGGCGCCGGGCTGCAAGTCGCCACTTCTTTCGGCCGCTTCCACCATGGCCAGCGCAATCCGGTCCTTGATGGAGCCGCCGGGGTTGCTGCGTTCGGACTTGATCCACACCTTATGCGTGTTGCCAAACAGGCGGTTGATGCGGACGTGGGGCGTGTTGCCAATGGTTTGCAGAATGTTGTCGGCTTTCATGAGCGGCTCCTTGGTGGTTGGTGTGAGGCAGTGTTGGGCTGCTATTTTCAACGACTTTATCGGCTTGTAGCGAGTTGGGTGCTTGATAGCCCCGATAATCGGGGTGTGAAGCCCGCCAGACTGTCGCTGGTGCAATCTGGGAAACCAGGCACTGGAGGAACGTCCGGACTGCATAGGGCAGCGTAGCAGCTAACGGCTGTCCACTGAAAGTTCCAAGCGCAAGCGAGGAATATAAGGTGAGGATTAGAGCAACAGAGACGAGCCGCTTTAGTGCGGATGAAACGGGCAATCTCTACGCGCAGCAATACCAAGTAGGCCAACGTTGACGGGGCCCCCGGAGTTGGCGGGTAGGTAGCACCGAGCTGTTGGGTGACCAACAGCCCAGATTAATGACAGTCACTTCGCCGCGTCTGCAAGGGCGCGGCGTTGCACAGAATCCGGCTTATCGGTGGGCTTCACACTTTTATCAACAACGACTTGCCCAGCGCAAAGACAGAGTTGGGCACGCTGGCCCGCACCGGCTCTGGCGTGGGCTTTTTGAAGACGCCCCGGTTGACGGTTTTTTGCTCTTTCACCATCACGCCCTTGGCGAGTTGCTCCATCACCAGGCTGCGCAGACTGATGGACTGCATGTAGTCCGCCATTTTGGAGTTCAGGCTGTCCCACAGGTCTTGCGTCAGCTCTTGCGCCTTGGTTTGGACTGGTTGATCCGTTTGGCGGGTCGAAGCCGGTGTGCGGTGACGCGACTCGCCTTCAACCGCCAAGATAATGTCTGCCACCGTGATGCTGTCAGAGCGGTGCCCCAGCGCGTAGCCGCCGCCGGGTCCCCGGGTGCTTTCCACCAGGCCGTGCTGGCGCAGTTTGCTGAACATTTGTTCCAGATACGACAGTGAAATCTGGTGCCGCAGCGCAATGTCGGACAACGGCACAGGGCCGGAGCTTTCACGCAGCGCAACGTCAATCATCGCGGTGACGGCAAATCGGCCTTTGGTACTTAATCGCATTTCAATTACTCCTGTCAGGGTCACGTTATGTGAGTGAAGCTGGACTATAAAGTTCAAATCACTTCGGGTAAATGCGATTTATCAGTTGTTTTACTTCGAGAAATACGAATAATAGCGACTCAACGCTAAGGTAAACCTCATGAATTTCAAACATTTGCATTACTTTTGGGTCACGGCCAAGGCGGGCGGCATCATGCGGGCGGGGGAACAGCTGCACACGACGCCGCAAACCTTGTCGGGCCAAATCAAGCTGCTGGAGGACTGGCTCGGTCACAAACTGTTTCGAAAAAGTGGCCGACAACTGGAGTTGACCGACAACGGACGGCTGGCGTTGGGCTACGCCGATCAGATTTTCACTCTGGGGGCCGAGCTGGAGGCTGCTGTCAAACAGGTCAGGGGCGGACCACAGGTGCTTGAATTTCGGGTTGGCGTGGCCGACTCGGTCGCCAAGTCTGTGGTCTACCGCTTGCTGGAGCCCGCCCTGGCGATGGCCGAGCCGGTTCGCATGATTTGCAGCGAAGGCAAGTTCCCCGACTTGCTGGCGCAGCTGGCCCTGCATCGTCTGGACTTGGTACTGGCCGACGAACCGATGCCACGCCGTATCAGTGTCAAAGCCTTCAACCATCCGCTTGGAAGCACGGCAATGAGTTTTTTCTGCACACCCGAGCTCAAATCACGGCTGAAAGGGGCGTTTCCCGCCTGCCTGAACGGCATGCCCATGTTGATACCTGGTGCGGCCGCCTCCATCCGGCCCCAGTTGGAAAACTGGTTGACCCAGCAACACATTCAACCCCGCGTGATTGGCGAGTTTGATGACGGAGCCTTGATGAAAGCCTTTGGGCGCGAAGGGCGGGGCGTGTTCATGGCGCCCTCCGTTCTGGACGACGAAACGGTGGCCCAGTTCGGCGTGGAAGTGATCGGTCGCACGCCGGATTTGGTGGAAGAGTTTTTTGCCGTCTCGGTGGAGCGGCGCATCACGCACCCGTGCGTGGTGGCTATCACCGATGCGGCGCGGGGCCAGCTGTTCAGCGCCTGGCCCCCAAGCCTGAATTAAAAGCGTTCGTGCGCGTGCAGGTAGCGCCACTGGCCCACCGGCAACTGCGACAGCGACACCCGGCCTACGCGGATGCGCTTCATGCCCAAAATTTGCATCCCCACGCGCTCACACAGATAGGCAATCAGGCCGGGGTGTGAACCCTTGATGGCAAAACGCAGTTTGCTGGAGGCGTCACTGGTGCTATTGAGACTGACCTTGACCGGCGGCAGCGGATGGCCGTCGGACGCCAGGCCGTGGTTGAGCCGGTTCAGGACGCTTTGCTCCACCTCGCCCGCCACTTCCACAATGATTTCTTGCTCAATCACGCCCGCGTCTTCTTCCAGCTTGCGCAGCACGCGCCAGTCTTGCGTGAACACCACCAGACCGCTGGCGCCGGTTTCAAGGTCCATGCCTGCCGTCAGGTGGGCAAAGTGGCGTTTGAGTAGGCGGGCGCCGCCCACATCATCCTTGGCGTGGGTGGCGGCGCTGAGCAACTGCTGCGCCGGCTTGATCTTTTTATTGGCCTCGCCCGGCTCGGCCAGGGTGTCAAACCCCGGTGGCTTGTGCAGCAGCAGGGTCACGTCCACCAGCTCCATCAAGCTGGCATCAGGGTCGATGACGACCTTGTGGTCAGACACCCGGAACATTGGCTCTTCAATGACCTTGCCATTGACGCTGACCCAGCCGCCTTCAATGTATTGCTCGGCCTCACGGCGTGAGCAGGGCACGATTTCGGCGACACGCTTGGCCAGACGTTCGTCGGTGCGGGGCGTTGTTTTGGGGGCAGGTTTTTTATTCGGAATCATTGGGGGGATGTTAACCCCGCTAGTCTGTTACCAGGTTAAAGGATCGAGGCGATAAAGCTGACTCAGTTCGAGGTAGAGCGCAGGGTGTTCGTCGGCCATGCGTTGCGGTTGCTCAAAAAAGACCTCCGAGATCACCGCAAAAAACTCGGCCGGGTCAGTGGCGCCGTAGTCGCTGAACAGGGTGCTGTGGTTGTGCGCTGCGCGGGCCTGCAAAGCATGGTACTCAGCGCCCAGCACTTGCGACCAGCGGGCGTATTGCTCGCGCCGCGCCAACACCGGCGCGCCATTGGCTGCGCCCGTTTCCTGATCCAGTTGATGAGCAAATTCATGGATCACCACGTTTTGACCGTCGTGCGGCTCGGCGGCGCCTTGCAAAGTGTCTTGCCAGGACAAAATCACCTGCCCCTGCGACCAGGACTCGCCGGACAGCGCTTGATGCCCGTGGTGGGCGATGCCCGCGTCATCGGTGTGCGCCCGCTGCACCAGAAAGCCCCCCGGATACACCAGAATCTGGCGCAGGTTCGGGTAATAGCCGCGTGGGCGGTTGAGCAGCAACAGACACGCCTGCGCCGCAATCGTCACCCGGATTTCGTCGGTGATGCCCAGCCCGCCACAGCCAATGAAGGCTTTCTCGGCGACAAACACCTGAATGTGTTTTTTGAGCTGAAGCTGCAAGTCAGCCGGCATGGCGCGCACATAAGGCACACGCCGCTTCAGGATGTCGCGCCAGGCGGCGGGGAAGGGCTGGGCGCGAATCTTTTGGCGCTTGCGCTCCAGCAGATAGGGTTCCCCCAGCAGCCAGGCAATGAACAGCAGGGCCAAGGCGGCAAGGATGATGGCGGGCAAGGGTGGCCTTCAGGATGGGTTAATCAGGCCTGCAATTGGGTATGAAGCCTGGCCTTTTCAATCCTTCGGGATGGTTGATCGGGTAAGTCGTGCATCGGGAACAACTTACCGCCAAGAGATAAGGAAAGACTTCGTCGAGCGTGCCGACTTGTTGAACCGCTAAACGAAGGATCCGCATGGTGGGTGGTGTGGGGGGCGACGGTTAGAAGCCGTTGCCTACCCGATTAGCGAAGTAATCGGGCCAAGGTCGCAAATCGCCCGAAAGTCGCTCGAAAAAACCTATTACAAATCAATCAATTAGAAGGAGTGGCTTGTGAGCCCGACTCGGCCATTTAAAGTTAATTGGCTTTAACCTCTTTACCGTTCCAACGTAGTCAGCGCGGAATTGTTTAAGTTGTTCAGGGAGTGGTGTTGCCTGAAATTGGCCTAGATTATCTGTGTCCAATGTCGCAACGTAATAGAAGCCCGGCCGATCAATGTCTATTTTTGGTGTATTCACTCCGACCGTATCATTAGGGCGATATCCCGCTCGCCGACGGCCAGCTGTTATTTGAGAAATGCTTAGTTGTTTGATTCCGACAGGGATGGCAATTGCAACAATGGTGTTTGACGGCGCGGGGGACCGAGTATCCATGAACGAGGCATTCATTGAAGGCCGTGAAGAATGATCAAAACCTAAGGAGTCAACTGATTCTGCTCCGGCAACCCCTATCAATATGACCGCAAAGTTTTGGGGAATACCTTCTCCAACCCGTAGGGGTTTTAGGTCCATGGAAAAGCCATCGGGCAACATGGCTGGCGGCCTGATGCGACCATCACTATATCGACGCATATACGGATACAACACAAGACTGCCTTTGCTGTCAGTACCTGCTTTGGCAATGATTGTTCCTTCGTTGCCGTGTCTGTGATTGGGGCCGCAGCTTGAGACGAGATATTTCATGGTAATGATGCTGCCTTGATGAATTCTTTTGTCAGATGTCTTGAGAACCTGCAAAACTTTTGCAGTAGCGGTTCCTTTATAGAAGTCCAATTCGGATACGTCCAACAAAGTTACTTTCGCAATCACATCCGCATCAGGTCGCGGATTGGGAGTGGTCTCAAAGAAAAGCGTGTCTTCCATGGAGGCCCCTAGACAAGCATGTACTTGCGTAGGTACCAGCAGAACGAACAAAACTAATGCAATCAGATAGCGCATGTATTTCTCCGAAAGTTCGGTAATGAGCGAATACCCAGGCGGGCTAACGTAATGCAATTCATCGGATTTTCTGGCAACCCAGTTTATCCGCCCAAATAAGCTGGAGCGAAGGGGCTGGATTGTTCTCGTACAAGTCTCCATATCCGCTTGGCACCAGGCATTGCAATGTCGATTCTGTACGGGGTTCGCTTGTTTGTGCTCCGGCATCCGCGCAGTTCGTCGTAGGTGGCGCTGACCCCGTCGTCCAGCGTGGCCTGCGGCTGGGCCGCACATGATTGGTCTTGTAAGCCAAATTAGCCTCTAGCCCCCGTGCAACAAGCGTGAGTAGCTCATTATTTAATAGCGATTTATGGATCAATCACGTCAACTTTCAATCGTCACCCATGAACGTTTTGCCCGTCGGCCCTGTCCGAATCAGCCTCAAACCTGCCTGCTTCAACCGGTAGGTTTTTAAAGCGCCCAGCTGCCCAACTGAAACCAGTCAAATCCGCTGCTGCGTCCGCCCAGGCAGCGGGCCAGGAAGTCTTCTGTCTTGCGGTAGTAGCTCAGGTTATCGGTCCATTTTTTGGTGCCGTGGCCTGCGCTTTTGAAGACCACCAGGTCAACCTCTTTGCCCGCTTGGCGCAGGGCATCCACCATGCGGGTGGACTGGTCGAGCTTGACGCGCGGGTCATTAGCGCCGTGCAGGATCATCAGAGGTTTGCTGACCTGGCTGGCGCGGTACAGCGGTGATTTGCTGTCCATGATGGCGCGCTCTTTCGGGTCTGCCGGGTTGCCAACGTATTTCATCCACCACGGCTTGCCCAGCTCCCAATACGGCGGGGCGTTGTCGATCAGACTGGCCAAATCGGACATGCCCACCATGTCGATGCCGCAGGCAAAGCGCTCGGGTGTAAAGGTCATGCCGACCAGGGTGGCGTAACCGCCGTAGCTGGCGCCCATGATGGCGACTTTGGACGGGTCGGCGATGCCTTGCTGGATCAGGTGGTCCACGCCATCGAGCAGGTCGTCATGCATCTTGGCGGCTAACTGGCCTTGGGCGGCCTCCTGAAAACTGCGCCCGTAGCCGCTGGAGCCCCGGTAGTTCACTTGCAGCACCGCATAGCCCCGGTTGGCCAGAAAGGTAGGCATGAGGTCGCCACTGTTCCAGACATTTCGCGCCCATGGGCCGCCATGCACGTACAGCACGGTAGGCAGGTTTTTGCCGGGTAAACCGGCGGGCAGCGTCAGGTAGGCGTGCAGGGCCAGGCCGTCGCGGCTCTGAATGGCCAGAGGCGTTTGCTGCGGCAGTGGGCTGATTGCTTGTATGCGACCGCGAGAGGACTCACCCAGCACGGTGATGTCGCCGCTGCTGACGTTGAGCAAAATGTGCTGGTCAGCCAGCTCTGTGGTGACCGTGCCCGTGATCAGGTTTTCGTCCCGGCTCATGCTGGTGGATGTAAAACGGATGGGGCCAGGGTGTTGCGCTTGCAGTTGTTGCAGCGCAGATTGCAGGCGCTGGTCAAAGGCCTTGAACTCAGGGTAGCCAGGGTCCAACGTCAGCAGCAAGGGTTGCAGGGTTTTCGGGCTGATCAACACCTGGCTGATGTCCACGCGTTGATCGGCGTACACCACCTCTTCTTGCCCGTTGCTCAGGTCGATTTTGACCAGTGCCAGTTTGTCGCGCCCCCGGTTGGACAAGGCCCAGACGAAACGATTGTCCCGGCCCACGTCGAGGGGGTGAACGGTGTCAAAGTAGTCCACCTTGAACAGCGCTTGCCAAGGCTCTGCCAGCTCGGGGCTGTATTTTTCGGTCACCAGCCAGCCTTCCTGCTTGCGCACCCGACCCAGCAGCTGGCCTTGCGCATTGGTGAGCCAGTGCACTACATCGCCTGGGTTTTGTGCTAGCAGTTTTAGCTCTCCCGTGGCATGGATGTAGTGGTACAGGTCAAACACCTTGGGGTCGCGCCGGTTGTTGGTGATCAGCAAATCGGCACTGCCCTGGATGATGGTTTGCAGGCCCGAGGTGGCGCCTGCAAACGGTGTCAGGTCTTTGCCCGGTGCGCCCAGATCAACGCTGTCGAGCTGAAAGATGTGGACGTTTTCGTCACCCGCGCGGTCGGCCATCAGCAGAATGTGCCGGCTGTCCTGCGCCCACTGCGGATAAGCCCGTGTGCTCAGGCTCTGCACGCTGCCGGTTTTAAGGTTTTTGACAAACAGGCCAGGGCCCAGACCCTTGCGTGCCATCCACATCAGCTGCTGGCCGTCAGGTGAAATTTGATACAGCCCATTGCCATCCCAGTCGGCCACGTACTGACGCACCGGGACCAGCGGTGGCGCTGCGTTGTTATTGCTGGCACTCGCTTGCAAACTGGGGTGGGTGGCGCTTGTGCTGCAGGCCGCCAGAGTGGCGCAGATCAAAAGGAGGAGCAGATTTTTGAATAGCATGGTTGTTTTTTTGTTAAGGCGCAAGACTCAAAACTCGGGGGTGTCCGGCGGGAGCGCTGGCGTGGCCGGGCTGGCTGGGATGAATTCCAGAATGTCGCCGGGCTGGCAGTTCAATACGGTGCAGATGCGCTCCAGCGTGTCAAAACGCACCCCCTTGACCTTGCCGGATTTCAGCAGCGAAATGTTCTGTTCGGTAATGCCCACCACGGCGGCCAGGTCGCGCGAACGCATCTTGCGCCGCGCCAGCATCACGTCCAGATTAACGACGATGGGCATCAGACAAATCCCCGGTTTTCATCGGCAATGTCCACCGCCCACGCAATCAGATAGGAAAAGCAGAGGATGACGCCGCACAGCAGGGTGCCCAAAAGATCTTGCGGGTAAAACGCCCACCTGAAAACTTGTTCGCCAGCGGCCAGATGCGCCGTCATCAGGTAGCTCTGTAGCGGACGCGTCAGCAGCGTCAACAACTGGCACATGGCGCCCAACCAACCTGCCCAGGTCAGCAGCCGCGCCATCGAATGGGTGAAATTGAGCTGCTTGATCAGATACCCCAACGATCTCCAGCAGCACACCACGGCCGCCAACAGCAACAGCCAGGCCACCAAATCCAGCGCCATGGCCGTCATGCGCGGGCCAGCCGTCAGCGCAGACAGATTGCGCCCCAAGTACGGCCCCATGTTCTTGATGACTTTTTCAGAATCCGTCCACCACTGAACGATACGCACCAACACCCAGGCGGTGTAGGACGAGCTCAGTAGCCGCAAGCCCTGCGCCAACCAGAACAGCTTGGTTTTTGCTGTGCTGAGGCCACCAGGCTCGCGCGGTTGTGACCAATCTGTGCTTGCTGTATTCATGACTCTCCTATCTGAAATTTATTGCTTAACATCAATAGTTTATCGTAAAACAATAAACTATTGATGCTTTTTCATTTGAGTCACAACAATTCTGATGAAAGTCTGCGCATGGCATTACTTATATGAAAAATAAGCCTCTAGCCCTCGTGCAACAAGCGTGAGTAGCTCACTATTTGATAGCGACTGACTTTTCCGCGTCCGCCTCAAACTTGCCCGCGTAGCGAAACACTTGCCTCAGCAGCGGGTGTCAGCAGCAATAGCTACTGGCAATTGTCCAGAACCCCGGTGATCAACCAAGCCATATCCAACGCGTGGCTAAAGGAGCAAGGTTTGCTCAGTGTGAAGGACCTGTGGTGCAAGGCACAGTGCTACACGTCAAAGAAGAAAGGAAAGGCTTCGTCGAGCGAGCCGACTTGTTGAACCGCTAAACGAAGGACCCGCACGGTGGGTGGTGTGGGGGTGACGGTTAGAAGCCGTTGCCTACCCGATTAAACCGGAAGCGACCGTTAAGCATAGGCGGACACGCTGAGCATGGCAACGCCACCTTGGTCAATGCGGCGCCAGTTCACAAACGCCGCACACTCTAGAAATGATAGCCATAAGTCAGGACAGCGCCGCTTGAAGTCGCCGGCATTCTCGATGTGGAGGACCAATACCTCACCGGGCGTAACAGAGACGGTAGACATTCCCGCGCTCGGGTCGTCTACGTAACCCATGCAGTCCACCCAAGCGCTCATATTGCGGCCATAGAACGCAGGGAAGCCAAGCGCACGTTGAAACTCCGCGTGAAACGACGACTCGTCTGTCATTGCAGCAGAGTTGAGGGTGACAGTCTTCATTGCGGTTTAACGTTAAGTTGAGGGGCTGACGCGGGCTGCTTCGCGGCAGTCCCGCTCGAACGTTAGGTTCGGCTTCATTGGAAGATACACCCTCGACAATTACGCAACGTACTGAACCATTCGAGAGGTGCATGCATGACGCTACATCTCAAGGCCAGAGTCTCTTTCTCTGGTTTGGGTTCTCTTGGCTATACATCGCCATTGCTCGGCACATGAACCGGGACGTCCGCCGCCATTGATGCAACTCTCGAAGCCTTTTGCGTCTTCTTCATTATCGAAGTCGTAAATGACCCCACCATATTCAACGCTCTTCCCAGTTCTTTTTGGCTTCATGTCATATCTCCAAGCTGTTCATCAATTGGTAAATCGCATCATCAATATTAGCCGCGATGATTAATCCGAGCCTGGCCCCTTTAGGCCTAGCGAGCCGACTTGTTGAACCGCCCACTGCGGACCCGGACGGTGGGTGGTGTGGAGGGCGACGGTTAGAAGCCGTTGCCTATCCGATTAGCGCGCAGTGCTCTTAGGTTGTTGCTGTTTTGAGAGATAGAACAGGATGCCACTCAAGACGGGCAGGACGGAGTACATAAGCGGATGAGTCCAGTTTTTGAATTCTCCGTGCGTCATTTTGATGACGTCGTCAATTCCGATGTGACCGTTCGGGATGTAGTGCTCCCATTCCAGAAGCGCGAGCAAAAAGAGCATGAGCGGGACAATGCGAAATGAGGCAATAGCTAGAGCGGAAGCAAGGTAATAGATTGCGATTACTGCAAGTGACCAAATTGGCACAACAAATGCCATGAGTACGCTGATGACACCAAAAAATCCGCCCAATGTGCTATTGATCCCGATCGTCATCCCAATCAAACCAAGCGCATAGCAAACGATCCAATACAAGTTTGCCGCAGGCCAATAGAGGAGGAATAGGAGAACAGCGGCAAGTTCGCAGAATTTTCGAATAGCAGCGATTGTGCTCAACAGGTGCTTCATGCTCGCTAACGTAATTCGCACCGCCAATTGCTGCAATTTAACGCCTCAACTTCAACCCTAAAAACATGCATTTGCGTCCGTCTCATTTGAATAGTTTGCTCCATTAAAGATAGCATAAAACCGATTAATCCGAGCCTGGCCCCTTTAGCCACCTTTAGCCATGAATAGCAGGGCCAGGGCGGCAAGGATGATGGCGGGCAAGAGAGGGCCTTCAGGATGGGTTAATCAGGCCTGCAATTGGGTATGAAGCGCGGCCTTTTCAATCCTTTGGGGTGGTTGATCAGGTAAGCCGTTTCTCGGGAATGACTGACCGATTACCCGATTAAGCAGTTTGTGGCCAATTGATTTGCACCTTTCGACCGTTGGCAAGGCAGTCGCGTAGATACAGGTTAATCAGGCTCTGATATGGAACTCCAGATTCATTGGCCATCCCCTTGAAATAGTCCACAACATCCTCTGAAAGACGGATGGTCACAGGCTTCTTTAGCTTGGACGCGTATGGGTTCTTGCGTGACTTCAGTTTGGAAAGATCGTATTCTGCTTTCATGGTTGTCCACCTCGATAGAACGCGCTTTCGCGCTTGGTACGGAGCACAAGTGGGTGTTTCATACCCCGGACGATCCGGCAACACAATCCGGAAGCCGGACTCGGCCACCATCTCTTCACTCAATCCAGTGATACGTGACCCGGGGGTGCCATGAAACTGGAACACTGCAAAACCATCTTTTTTGCCAAAATCGCAGAATGAAATGGCACGACCATCTTTCAGTTTGTGTGTTTCTCCGAACATATGATGAGCTAAAGTGGCTAACGTCGGTGCTGTCCGGCACGCAGCAAGCGCCGCGCAACGGCATTCTGCTGCTGCGTGTCCGTGCCGTGCAACCTGCTAACGCTCATTTTTCAGCATTCCTTTACTTCGAGCCAACTTTCGAAATACGAGCGCAGAAAACCCTCCCCCAATAAACGGTGCACCTACGAAAAAGACAATGTCGATCATCAGGAAGCCCAATCCGACGGTGAGTCCATCACTCACAGTCCCGCGCAATGTGTGCGCGTGGCTGGCAACTAAACTAAGAAGGACACCGGACAAAATGCATGTAAATGCTACGAGCGTGGCACCAATTAAAAAGCTCCCCCAAACGCCTGACGATACTGCGCGGTTCGCTAGTAGGAACCCGACGATTGCGGCCGAAGGGCCAAATATCCTTAGCCCAACTATTACCTCTTGTCCCATCTGAACAAGCGACGAGTGGCTAAAAGGTAATATCGCCATCACTAAGGGAAGGCCGACACCTGCCACCAATGCAAACCATGCGGCGCCGAAGGCAGCGATTTTCAGTTTAAGCGGAACGAACATGAGCGTTAACGTCAAAGCTGCCCGGCGCGCAGCATGTGCCGCATAGCGGCATTCTGCTGCTGCGTGTCCGAACCGAGCGAAAAGTTATGCATTGTTCGCAGAACGAGGACCGTGTAGCACACGCGCTATTGCAGAACCAACGAAAGCACAAAGGACCGCGAAGACAAAAACGGACACTAGTGTTGTGGCAATGATGGAAGTTGATACTTGATCTATGGGAAGTGCTCCTGGCCCAATCTGCCAAGAGATAAACCAGCCCAGCGTTGCATCGACTAGCTCAACAAGAACAGCCGCTCCGATAGCGCGAATAAGGCCCAACCGGCGAAATATAAAGTATCCGACCATGCAGTAGATAAGTACCGAACCTATCGACGCATACCCATAGGGGAAGCCAAGGCCTTTGGATGCCAGTGAAGCCACCGTATCAAAAACCAGAACGGACACAGCCCCCAAGCCGACAATTTTCCAAAACTGGTTCATGCGCTCCCCTTCAAGAATGCATAACGTAATGTCCATCGTAAATTGCTGCAATTTAACGCGGCAACTTCGACCATAAAAACCTGCATTTTCGCCCGTCCCATTTGAATAGTTTGCTTCATTAAAGATAGCGTCAAACCCGGCACTTCATCAGAAGTGAGTGATCTGCCCCATAGACCATTGCCACATTATCGCGATGCGCTTAGGCTCTCCAGTTTGAGGGAGATGGCTGAACGACAGCTCCCGCAGCGATCAGGCTCCGCGACTTCATGCCGAGAGACTTTGCTGGGTGGCTGGCGTTTTTGACTTCTGCCTTGAAACGCGCCAAATGATGTTCAGGGTTGTATAAGAAATAAGCCTCCAGCCCCCGTGAATCATGCGTGAGCAGCTCCGTATTTAATAGCGACTGATCGAGGTTGAATGCGCCATCTCTCAAACCTCACCCATGAGCGTTTTGCCCGTCTGACCCTTCCGCGTCCGCCACAAACTCCCCCGCGTAGCGAAACACCTGCCCCAGCAGCGGGTGGGTCAGGCGAAAGTCCATGGCAAAGTGCGTGTCGTCCAGCGCTACTTCGACGATGGTGGTGTGTCCGAGCACCAGCCATTCGGGGATGGGCAGCAGCCAGGGCCCCAACTTCACAACGTACCGGACGCCGTGGTAATGGAGCTTTCCGTCCACCACCTGCGCCGCCATCTGCAAGCCCAGCAGGGGGTTGACGAATTCGATGACCTGGTTGCCACCGGCGTAAACCCAGTAACTGTTGAAGTAAATCACCTTGCCGTTGGGATAGGTGATGGTGCGCCGCCAATACTGCCGCTCGCCCACGACCTTCTTTTCGACCACGGTCGGGATTTGCTCACCACGGCGATTCACCAGCGCCCCGAAGATCCGCAAGACGCTCAGATAGGGTTGCATGAAGCGCGGGTAGTCGATGGCCATGTGACCGGTGTCCGTCGTCTTGCCAAAGCGATAGTGCGCCTGCAAGGCCGGGGGTAGTTTGTGCCAGTCGGCGCCCAGCGCGCGTTGCATCAAGCTTTTCATCATGCTGCTCCTGGAAAGTGTTTGAAAACCATGAGTGCCACCACCAGCACCATCGCGGTGAACGCCGGCACGCCCAGCCAAAACCACCAGCGCGCCAGCTGCCAGTAGCTGGCAGGCAAAGGCGCCCCGTGGGCAACGGCCTGCGCGGCGATTTTTTGCATGCGCAGCTGCAACCAAACGACCGGCAGCCAGCAAACGCCAGCCACCACATACAGCAAGAGGCTGGCAGCAATCCAGGGCGTGCTCAGTGGCAAGTCGAGCAAACTCACCATCCACAGCCCGCTCAGGGGTTGAAAAATCACCGTGGGGGTGGTGAAAATCCAGTCGGCCAAAACGACATGCCGGTTGGTGACGGCGATGTGGGCGACGTTGCCGCTGCGGTCCGCCATCCATTTGTAAAACGCGCTGCCCAGACCGGTGCCAAACAAAAGCACCAGACTGAGAATGTGCAGCGTTTTGAGCAGGGTGTAAGTCATGCTGCACCTCCTGTCGGCATGTTCGGCGCGGTGTCTGAAAAGAACAGGCTCGATGCCACGGCCAGGGGCTGGCGTCCCAAAAACTGCACCAGCGGCCCCACATCGGCCCAATAGCCGGATTGCAACATGCGCAAATTTTCCGGTTGCAAGATCGGGTTGACATAACGCCCCAGGAAGGCGCCCGCCAGCGCCAACGGAAAAGGGATGCGCAACACGCTGGCACGAGTCAAGCCTTGAGCGTGTCGCATGGTCTGCAACCACTCGGTGAAGGTGACGGTTTCGTTGCCCACGATGTCGATGGTTTGCCGTGTCTTTGGTGCGGTGAGGCTTTTCAGCACGGTCGCCACCACATCGCTGATATGAACGGGCTGCAGCTTTTGTTGTCCATCGCCGATGACGGCAATCAGCGGCCATGCCGCCAGGCGCATGAACAGGGCGGCGCTTTTGCCACCGCGGCCATAAATCAAGGAAGGCCGCAGCACGAACCAGTCCAGATCAAGGCTGCGAAGGCCATCGTCCGCTGCGCGCTTGCTGAGGTGATAGGCTGAGAACGCCGACTCGTCCGCGCCCAAGGCGGAGATTTGCAGCACCCGGCGAATGCCCAAGCGGGCACAGGCTTGAAATAAGGCGAGCGGGGCCTGCCTGTGCAAGGCATCGAAGCGCTGCGTACCGCTTTCTCCGATGATGCCCACAGCGTTGATGACGGCATCGATCCCGTCCAGATGCGGCAACCAATCCGACGGGGCTTGCATACGGAAAAAATCAACGCCATGGCTGCGCGACACCGGTATGACTTGATGCCCGGCCAGCTCAAGGGCGGTCGCGAGTCGGCGGCCAATAAACCCGCTGGCGCCGGTTAGCAATATCTTCATGCGATAAGGATTCACGAAAGGCTCCTGATGAGTGAGAGGAGCCTTCAGTTTGGAGATCGGGGGGCTGAAATGCCTCCGTTTTGATCGACGCGGAGCATCTTTGGGCTCCAGAAAGATCATTCCGGGGTGAAAACGGCCTGAAAACGCTATTCAGGCACCCGTGGCCTGGCGCTGAGCTTGCGAAATTGCCCTGGTGTTGTTCCTTCGATTTCACGAAAGGCTTCGTAGAAATTCGATTGCGAGGTGAAGCCGACGCCAAGCCCAACGGACAAAACCGAGGCTGATGGCTCGTTGATCAGCATGGCTTTGGCCGCATCCACGCGCAGTTCGCGCAGGTAGCGAGAAAAGCCTTTGCCCAGCCGGGTGTTCAGCAACTCCGATAGTTGGTGGGTGCTTAGCCCCAGCCGCTCGGCGAGCTTGGGCAGGCTCAATTCCGAATCCATAAAGAGCCGCTCGGTCTGCATCAGGGCCTCAACCTTGGCCAAAACGGCGTCGCAATCCACGTTGGTCAGTGTGGTGCTGGCATAGGTGGTTTGTACGGCTTCGGCGACCTCGGTGGAGAGTTGGGGCCGCAGGCTGAGCGTGGTCTGGACCAAAAAGAAGGCCATGCCGATGGCAACTGCGTACAGGCTGAAGAACAGCTTGCCCGGCAAGGCCACTTGAACCAGCCCCAGCGCCGACACAGCGACGGCAATGGCAAAGATGGCGCCCAAGAGAATCATTTCCAGATGAAAGCGTGCCCGTTCTCGTTTGAGATCATAAAGACGGCGCGCCAGCCACAGCAGATAACAGGCCCCGATAACAAACGCCAAGGGCAGCGCCAGGTTTTCAGGCATCAGGGGTGATGCTGCGATGGGTAGCGCGTGCCACAGCAGCACGGGTCGCACTGGCGGCAGAACTGGCACCCGCAGCAAGGGTTGGCTGAACAAAAAGAACAAGGGTGCCACCGCAAACAACATCATGCGGTAAGGCACCGCCTGGACCCACGCTTGATCGAGGTAAAGCCACGAGAAATGCGCCATCTGCAGACCGCTCAAGGCCAGCAGCAACAGCAGCCCCATGATTCTCGACATGCGCTGCCCCTGGTAATGCTCGCTTCGGAAATGCGTCAGCGCAAGGCTCATGGAGCTGAAGACTGAGAAACCAATAAGAAGCAGGGCGAGTGAAGTCACGATCAATGGGCGGTTGCGGTGCGGATGGCGTTCGATGGTAATTGACGCTGGTGTGGCAGGGTCGCAGTCTATGATGACTGCCCTCTATGCCGATTTGTAACGCCCGACAAAGGAAAGGTTGAACTGATGAGATTCACATTGAAATCACTCTTGTTTGGCCTTGGCTTGGCGGCTGGCCTGGTCTTGCCAGCCTGCGGCGGCGGGGCTGGCGCCGTCAACGAGGTCAATGTGTCGCTGCTCGCCTTCGACGACCTGCATGGCAAACTGGAGAATGGCGCAAGTGCCTTGCTGGCTGACCCGGCCAACCCCAACGGCACGAAGGTCAGTCTCGGGGGTGTCGCGTACATGACCACTTTAATCAAGAGCTTGAAAGCAGAGAACCCCCAGGGCACTCTCGTGATCGCCAATGGCGACTTGATCGGCGCAGCCCCCCTGATTTCCCGGGCGTTTCATGATGAACCAACCATTGAGGTGTTGAACGAGATGGGACTCGCGGTCGCCTCTGTTGGAAACCATGAATTTGATAAGGGAAAAGACGAGCTTGTGCGCCTCACTCAAGGAGGCTGCTTCAAAGGCGGTGTCGTTGGCGTGGACACCTGCCTGGTTAACGGGAAATTCTCCGGGGCTAACTTCCAATACCTGGCGGCTAACGTCATTGACACCAGCACCGGAAAGTCGCTGTTGCCCGGCTACACCATCAAGACCGTCAATGGTGTCAAAGTTGGGTTCATCGGTTTAACCTTGGCAGCGACACCCAGCGTCGTGGCCGCTGGCGGCACAGATGGCTTGACCTTCAATGACGAAGTGAAGACCATCAATGATCTGGTGCCTGAGCTAAAGAAGCAGGGTGTTGCCATGATTGCCGTATTGCTGCACAACGGCGGCACAACCACTGCCAAAGTTATCAATGATCAAACCTGCCCAGGCCTTTCGGTAGACATCGCCAGCTTGACTGACCAAATCAGCCCGGATGTTGACGTTGTCTATAACGGCCACAGCCACCAGGGGTACAACTGTGTGCGACCAGACGGCAAACTGTTGGTCAATAGCGCCAATTACGGTCAACTGATCAGCAAAACCGACCTGACGATTGATCTGAATGCCAACAAAGTCATCAAAAAATCGGCTTACAACCATGCTGTCGTGAATGATCTTGTTGTGAAAGACGCTGTCGGGGCGCCGATCCCCGTGCCTGCTGCCTACAAAGTGCTGACCAAAGACCGTGTTGTAGATCAAATGGTGGCCTTCTACAAAAATCTTATTAAACCCATCACGGATCAAGTTGTGGGCACCATCAATGCAGCGATGAGTGCCGTACCTAATCAGGCCGGCGAGTCCGTGCTGGCGGACTTCATTGCAGATGTTTTCTTGTGGGAAACCAGCCAACGGCCAGCTTACGTCAGCAATCCAGCCCAAATCGCATTCACCAATCTGGGAGGCGTTCGCGCTGACTTGCCCAACTCAACGGTGACGTTCGGAAACCTCAACGATGTATTGCCATTTGGCAATATGGCGGTCACCAAAGATTTGACCGGCAGCCAAATTTACCGTTTGCTTGAGCAGCAATGGGAGTCTCCGCAACCTAGCGGCAATGCTCGCATGCTGGCTTTCTCGAAAAGCTTCGCCTACTCTTGGGACGCGAGCAAGCCCGCTGGCGCGGCACCAGGAACCGGAAATCGCGTTGTATCTGGCTCGGTAAAAGTTAACGGCACGCCAATAGATTTGGCTAAAACCTATCGCGTCACGAGCAACGACTACATTGCCAACGGTGGCGATAACATGTCGGTGATGAAGCTTGGCACGAATGCCCAAGATGGGCGGCTTGACCTTGATTTCACCAAGGACTACTTCAAGACCTTTGGTGGCGTGATTGCGCCAGATCCAACGCGCGTCACCAAAATCAACTGAGCATGTGAGCAGTCATTATTTGATAGCGACTGGCTGGGCGTGAATTCGCAGGCCTTTCGCGCCGTAGCTCTTGGAATTTGTCAGACCAAACACCACTCTTGTTCGCCCGTGCCATATCTTGATCGCTCTGCAGTTCATTCAGGAATGCATCATATTTGGCGTCGGGATAAGCCTTCGTGGAGGACTCTCCTTGTCTTGAGGCTGGTTGGGATTCAAGCGGTTCGCGCGGTTGATGTCATGTTTTCCGTTTGCGTCGTTTACAGAGGCTAAGCGCGACTTTGATCCTAGTCAAAAATACATCACTCTGCGTGCTCATGGTTCTTTATGAGGCCGATTTCCTCGTAAACGCCTATGAGAGCTAGGGGGGAAACCCTGCTAGGATTCAAATAGCTATTTACCTTTTCCAACAGGGCAATTGCACCTAAATTGATAGCACTTCGATCTCCAGCACTTTTGCCATGTAAGCGGGATCCCAGCCGGCGCGGCTGCGCTTGTTCTTGATGCCCACTTTTAACGTGAAAGAACCCAACCGTCAGACGAGCAAACCCCTGACCTGTACAAGTCATACGCAAGACACGTCAATCTCAAGAAGTCAGTAAATCAGGCGTGCGCAGGCACATAGCCGTGCTTGACCAACATCTGCAACCAGCGCGGCGCATTGCGCGCCACCATCAAGGCCTCGTA
>Ga0209123_1000855_pt1 | contig 34876 bp, 29 predicted proteins | sample BarGraIncu00431A_FD_184500 | JGI IMG/M metagenome (GOLD analysis project Ga0209123, IMG submission 184500) | Arctic peat soil microbial communities from Barrow, Alaska, USA - Barrow Graham LP Incubations 004-31A (SPAdes) (version 2) | ecosystem: Environmental > Terrestrial > Soil > Wetlands >... | reverse complement strand
ACACCTCCCTCGTTACCGATCCGCTGCTCGCCAGCTATACTTTTTACGTCTCCTACAGCAAGAAAAAATTCACCATCACCTCGACGGTCGACCCCGCCGGGGCGACCAGCTGCGGCACCCTTACTCCGAACACCAACAGTTATATCATCGGTACCAACCAGACCTATGCCATCCTCCCCAATTCGAACTGCGCCATCGACAGCGTCACCGTCACCGACACCCAGGGAAACGGCGGCGCCGGCTACACGGGGGCGGACGTGACGGCGCTCACGCGCATCTCCGGAAACAGCTATACCTTTTCCAATATCCAGGCAAACGGTTCGATCACCGTCAAGTACGCCCTCGTTTCGACCACGACCGGCGGGCAGTACTGCCAGGTGCCGCCGTTCATCTCGTCAACTTCAACGCTCAAGCCGAACGTCCTGATGATTTTCGACAACTCGGGGAGTATGGCCGATTACCCGTATGTCGCGAACTCCACGACCAAGCCGTACACCTGCAATACCAGCGGTAAGACAACCACCACTCCGACCAATGTCAACTGCACCCTGGCGAACATCAACAACTTCTACGGCTATTTCGACAACACGAAGATGTACAGCTACAACGCCACCAGCAATATCTTCAGCATCAGCAGCGCTTCGTCCCTGACCTACAAGAAACCCGCAGTATCCTCCTGCTCCGCGCTGGCCGACGGAACGATACTCTCGGGGAACGCGCTCAACTACCTTTGCATGAGGAAGTTCGATATCGTCAAAAAGATCCTGGTCGGCGGACAGGTCGACCCGGCCAAGGGAGCGGACCGCTACGCGGCGGACGGGGCGACCTCGTATTTTCTGAAGACTAACGACGGCAACTGGGTGGAATCGACTAAGACCGAGCCGACCGGCCTGGTGCAGCAGGACATCAACCTGGTACGCTTCGGCCTGATGACCTACAACAAGAACAACAACGACGTTTCTGCAATTGGCGGGGGGGACGGCGCCACGCTCATTTCGCCGGTCGGCACCGACCTCGCTACGCTGGTTGCCAAGATCGAGGCGGTGTCGGGGAGCGGCAACACTCCGCTTGCCGAGTCCTATTGGGAAGCGATTCGCTATTTCCAGGCCCAGCCAAGCGCCTACAACACCGGGGTGGATTACGGGACCCAGGACCCGATCCAGTACAGCTGCCAGAAGAACTTCGTCATCCAGTTGACCGACGGACAGCCGACCAAGGACGCCAACGTTCCGACCGCTACAGGTGCGAACGCCACCGACGCCAACGTCACCGCCTGGTGGAACGGCCTTTCCGCGGCGAACAAGCCCCCCAGCAGCTTCACCGGTAACACGACCTACCCCTATCTGCCCCGGCTCACCTATTATGCGCACACCAACGACCTGCGTACCCCGACCGTCGGCAACAGCGACATCGCCGGGAACCAGACCATCACCTATTACGCCGTGTACGCCTTCGGCGACGGGACCGGGACGGCGACGCTGCAGTCCGCGGCGAAGTACGGCGGCTTTCTCGACGCCAACAACAACAATGTGCCGGACGGCGCAGAGTACCCCAATAACAACAACTATTTCGAGGCCGACGACGGCGACGTGCTGGCGAGTAACCTCGCCACCGTCTTCAGTACCATCATCTCCAGTACCGCCTCCGGCACGGCTGCCGCGGTCGCCAACAACAAAAGCGGCCAGCGCGGCGCCAACATGATCCAGGCGCTTTTCTACCCGCAGTGGCCCAACGACAACACGGTCCACTGGACCGGTGAAGTCCAGGACATGTGGTTCTACCTGTCCCCGAACATGTCCAATTCCACCCTGTACGAGGACTCCGACGGCAACAAGGAACTCAATCCGACCATCGACAAACTATCTCCCACCAACCCCTTCCAGGCGAAGGCGCTCTGGAGGGCCGGGGCCAAGCTGCAGTCGACCACTCCGGCCAGCCGGAAAATCTACACCCTTTTGGACAGCAGTTCCCAGCTTACCGCCGCCACCAACGCCTTCAGCTCCGCCAATGTGACGGCGCTGAAGCCTACGGGGATGATGAACATCGCCGGGTTGACCGATACCGCCGCCAGCACCCTGATCAACTATCTGCGTGGGGTCGACAATGTCGTGTACCGCCCCCGGGTGGTGACCTTCGTGGATCCCTTCTCCAGTTCCTCGACGACGGACGTCTGGAAACTCGGGGACGTCATCAACTCGACGCCCCAGATCCAGTCCGCGATCGCCATCAACAGCTTCAACAGCGCCTACAGCGACTTAAGTTACGGCCTGTTCACCGGGAGCACCCAGTACAAGGCGCGCAACATCGTCTACACCGGCTCCAATGACGGCATGCTGCACGGGTTTCGCCTCGGCCTGGTCACCAGCCTCACCGATGCCGCGAGCCCCGGGCGCATAGCCAAAATCTCCGGCCAGAACTCGGACGCTTCCGACCTCGGCACCGAAGAGTGGGCCTTTATCCCGAAGAACGCTCTCCCCTATATCCAGAACCAGGCCGGTACCGCTTACTGCCATCAGAATCTGGTCGACGGAGCACCCACCATCACCGACGCCTCGATCTTCAAGGCCGATTGCACCGAGGCCAATTACTGGGACTGCCCCAGGAAAACCACACTGAACACGGACGGCAGCGCAGATACCACCAAAACCAACTGGGGCACGGTGCTGATCGGGAGCATGGGGCTTGGCGGGGCGAGCCGGGACATCAACGGAACCTGCAACGAGACCACGGTGCACACCGGGGTCGCCGCCCAGAACGTCGATTGCGTCTTCACCCCGGTAGCCAATAACGGTCTGTCGTCGTATTTTGCGCTGGACGTCTCCACCCCGCTCGCGCCGAAACTGATGTGGGAGTTCTCCGATTATTCCATCGCCCTGGCCGCAGACAAGGGGCTCGGCTTCACCACCCCCGGCGCCGCGATCCTGCGCATCAATTCGCACAATAAGACCACCGGCAAGCCGCTCAAGACGACCAACGGCCGCTGGTTCGCCGTTTTCGCCTCCGGCCCCACCGGCGCGATCGGCACCTCGCAGTTCTCCGGCCGCTCGGACCAGAATTTGAAAATCTACATTGTGGACCTGAACGGTGGCTCGACCTTCACCAAGTGCACCGCGGCCAACCAGACCGGCTGCAACTACTGGGTGAAGGACACCGGGGTCAAGTTCGCCTACGCCAACTCGGTCAACAACACTTCCACCGACCTCGACCGCTGGAATTCCAGCCAAGACGGCAATTACTCCGACGACGTGCTGTACGTCACCTACACCAAGGCCTCCCTCGACTCGAACGGCTTCCCGGTCTACTCGAGGAGCAGCACCGGAGGGACGGACACCCCCACGCCCTGGGACAAGGGAGGGGTCATGCGGCTGGTGACGAACCACAATCCCGATCCGTTCACCTGGTTCACCAGTAGCCTGGTCGACAACACCGGCCCGATCACCACGGCCGTCGGGATACTGCAGGACCGCAAGAATGCCAGCGTGGCGAACAGCGCGCAGACCGGGAACCTCTGGGTCTACTTCGGCGAGGGGCGCTACTACTTCCCCGGCGACGATCTGAGCCCGACCCGGAAGTTTTACGGCGTTTCCGATCCGTGCTACAATCAGTACTCCAAGTCGACCAGCACCTACACCCAGTACACCGGCGACAGCTTTGTCCAGTACGGGCTCGGCACGGCGCCGGCCAGCTGCCCTTCCGTGGCCCTCAGCGACTTCATCGACCAGACCACGACGGTCTCGACCACCACCGCCAACACCCTGCCGTCGGGGTACAAGGGGTGGAGCGTGTCGATGGCGGCCGCGAACACCTCCGTCAGTTCCGCGCAAACCGGGGCCGAACGGGTGCTGAGCGACGTGAGCGCCGCCCTGAACGGGGTCGTCTACTTCACCACCTTCACGCCGAACACAGACGTCTGCGTGCCGGGGGGGACCACCTCGATGTGGGCGGTAACCTACAACACCGGAGGTGCCGCCCCGATCGCGAGCCTGGTCGGTAAGACCCCGGTGCAGACCTCCGGCGGCAACATCACCCTGGTCGACCTCAGTAAGGTATTCAAGCTGAACCTGAACCGGAAGATTGACGGCACCACCACCGTCACCACTCCGGAAGGGACCACGGTGACGATCAACTCCCTTTTGGCCGGTATGTCGTCGAAGGACCGCACCAAGAGCATCGTCTCCAATCCGGCGCGCAAGATGATTATTCATAGCCAGGAGCAGTAGGTGTATGATACTAAAAAAGTTGGCAACCATGACTAAGCGCTCCTCACAGGCCGGTTTCTCACTGCTCGAAATGGTTATGGTCCTCGGGATTGTCGCTATTTTTATGGCGATAGCCACGTTTTCCTTTCGCAGCTTCACTGTGAAGACCAATATCGAATCGCAGGCGAAGCAAATGACGATCGACTTGAACCAGATGCGGATGCGCGCCATAACGACGAAAAAGGTTCAAGGTGTCAAACTGGCCAGCTTATCCTATACCTTCTACTCCTACTCCAGCCCGTATGACACCACCGGCTCAGTCCTGTCCAACGGTGTCCATGCCGTCAAGGCCTCGCAGCTTTCGGCGCTGCCGAGCACCGCGTTCGCCAACTCGGTCTTCCAGATCGACGCCCAGGGGATGCTGCTGGGCTCCAACTCGCAGACCATCTACCTTTTGGGCGGCTATAACCTGGGCTCGGCCAACTGCGTGCTGCTGACGGCGACCCGGGCCCTGGCCGGGAAACAGAACGCTTCTGGAGGGTGCGATGCGCAATGATGCCGGGTTCACCCTGATCGAATTCATGATGGCGACGATTATTCTCATGGTCGGTCTGCTCGGGATGCTGAGCGGGATCATCATTGCCGCGCAGAGAAATCAGGAGACCGTGCTGCGCAACGAGGCGATGGCGCTTGCCGACGACCAGATGATGGTGCAGCGCGCCAAGCCTTACGCCAGTATCGTTTCGGTGCTGAAGGCCTCCACCCCGCGCACGGTCCGCGGGGTGCAGAAGAGCTACTCCTCGGTGGTCACGGTGACTGCGCCGACGACCAACACGGCCCAGATCAATGTTACCGTGACCTGGCAGGTCAAGGGTGTCCCGAAGAGCCACATGATTTCTTCGGCAGTATCGAATCTGGTACAACAAAACTAGCTTGAAACCGCAGGCGCGGACCCACCGCGCGGCGCGTCTTCAAAAAAGGTTGTCTTTGTGACGGGAATCTCAAGAAAGTGCAATCGCGGCTTCACCATGATCGAAATGCTGGTCGCCATGGGTCTCTTCTCCCTGGTGCTGATCATTGCCAGCCAAGCCTTCACGAAAATCGTCAGCAGTTCCACCAAGTATGCCAAACTCGAAGAAACCAATATCGCCGGGGTCGTCGGGCTGGAGATCATGCGGCACGACCTGGAACAAATGGGCTTCGGCCTTCCCTGGGGCTGGGTCTATCTCGACGTGGCCCAGGACCCGCCGCTGGTCCCGAGCGGGCTTACCTACAGCGAGGCGACTGACGCGGCGGCGGTCACGCTCAATGACGCGCCCAACGGCGTGCCGCGTGCCTTTGTCGGCCTGTCGGCGAGCGGCGACTGTTCCTCGGCGTTCTTCAGCGTGAAAGGGACGACAGCCGGACGCTCCCAGGCGGGTCCCGCCAACCCGGCCGGCTCCCGGGCTTCGCAGTACTGGAGCTACATTTCCTACCACAACTACTCAGCCAACCCGAGGCAGTCGCGGGCGGTCAAATTCGCCTCGAACAACCCTTCGTTCAATGACAATGTGCTGATTATCAATTCCAGCCCCAGCACCCCGGCCCTGGACCGGATGCTGGTCGTCAAACCAGGCAACAACAATGCGACCGCCCCCTCTCCGCCAACCTTCTTCACCAGCTTCAAGGCGGACGGCAGCACGGACTCGAACTTTCTCCCTGCCAACGGGAACTCGACCTACCTGCTTTATGACCTTTTGGGTAACGGCGATAAAACCCTGGGCGGTACCGCCAATGCGGCCGGGACGACCATCGACGCCCCGCGCATGCCGTTTAACCGCGCCGATTATTTCCTCAAAAAGTCGGGTGTCCCGGCGTACTGCGATTCCAGTACCGGGACCCTCTTCAAGGCGGTCGTCAACCAGGGTACCAACGGCGGCGACTACGACGCCATTCCGCTACTGGACTGCGTCGCCGACATGGAGGTCGTGCTCGGCTGGGACATCTCGACCACCAACCCGCCGGACGGCAGCGTCGGCGCTTACTCGTCGCTTCCGGCAACCGTCGGGGGTCCCGTCAGCGCCACGGGGAGCTCCGCCAGCGACATTCAGAGCTGGCTTGCCGACCCCCAGGGACTGCGCGAGCACCTCAAGGTCGTCAAGGTGTACATCCTGGCGCAGGAAGGGCGCAAAGACACCGGCTACACGGCACCCTCCGCCAACATCGAAGTCGGCGACCAGGCGGCCGACGGCGGCCTGTCTCCGAAAAAAATCTACACCCTGACCGCGGCACAAATGAAGTACCGCTGGAAGCTGTACCGGATCATCGTGCGCCCCAAAAACCTTTACAGTAACTCGTGATGAGGACTTATGCACCTTTGGAAAAATAAAGACGGCTTTGCCCTCGTGACGGCGCTGATGTTCACGCTGCTCTCCCTCATGCTGACCTTGACGCTCCTTTATATGGTGACTGCCAGTGTCCAGACCTCCAGTTCCCTGAAGAAGTACCATACCGCGACCGAGGCCGCTCATGGCGGCGTCGAGATACTCATCAAGGACGTCATCAACAACAATATAATGAATGCGACTACCATGGACTTGGCGACCTTCACCACGACCATGAACGGCTACACCGGCTTTGACGTCAATGCCAAATGTCTGCGCCAGAAACTGACCTTGCCGACCAGTCAATGGACGGCTGACTGTGCCGACAAGTCGCTCGGGGCCACCGAGACGAACCACGATCTTAAATTCGTGCTCAACTCGGATTCCGGCACCCCCGGCTTCAATGTTTATGCGAAAATCGTGGACACCATGGGGTATACCTACACCGACTATACGCCAAGTGGCCAGGTCGTCACCACGACGACGGCCGGCAACACCGACCTGAGCACCGTGCAGTTGGAAGGGGGCGGCGTTACCAGCGCGGCCGCCAGCACCAATCCGTCCCAGCCGCACATGTACCGGATCGAAGTACAAGCCAGTAAGCCGAACTCCACTGAGACCTCCAAGGTTTCCGTGCAGTACGCTTATTGATGCGCAGCTTTGACCACCCCAAACCAATAGGAGAAAAGAGAATATGGATGCTCAGCAAGAAAACGAACTGACCGATATCGCGCTTTGTTACCAGGCGCTAGGGGTGCCGCTAGACGCTTCCCCGGCTCAGATCGACCGGATGTACCAGTCCCTGACCGAGGAGAATAAGAAGAAGCTGGCCTCGTCGGACCCCACTGACCGGGCTGACGCCAAGCAGAGCCAGGATCTGGTCAACGAGATGTACGACAAGATCCGGGGATCCATCACCTACCATGCCATGGAAAAGGATTACCTGAAAAAGAGCGCCGACCAGGCCGAAGCCAAGGTGAAACGGCCGCTGCACCAGGCGGTCGTGGAAAAAAGCCTCATCATAAACTGCCCGCGCTGCAATGGCTCGATCCGCAAGGGGCTCAAGGTCTGCCCGATCTGCAAGACTCCGATTTACACTACTATGCAGAAGATCGTGCGGGCTTATTTTACGCCGAAGAAGCTCATCATTTACTTCGTGGCCCTTGCGGTTGCCGCTTTTGCTGTCGTCGCGCTGCTGCATCCGGAACTGTTTTCTTCCAAAAAGCCCGAAAGTGACATCCTGCAGCAAATCTCCAAGTAGACCGCGTGCCTCCTCCAGGTAACTCCAGGTCGGAGGCTGGTGCTTAAAGGGCAATCCTTGTCTCTTTCTCCACCCGTGTGCCCTATATTTTCTAACTGTCCTCTCGTCAGGTAAGTCTTCCCCCTTTTCTGCGCGGTCACCCCATCCCCACCCCAACCCTCCCCTTGAAGGGGAGGGAGAGCATTGACTGGTACGTTATCTAGCTTAGTCTGCCGATTCGTTTGCACTTCGACTCCGCTCAGTGGATAGCGCTTCGACTCCACTTCGCGAACGCCCGCTCCCTGAGCGGAGTCGAAGGGCGACCTAGCCCGAAGTGAAGAGAAGTCCTGCGAAGATTTAAGCTGGACTCGGGCACGAGGGGAGTCCTCTAGCTTTAATAGCAGTCGGGGGTGAGCGGGGTAGGGGGGCAATCCTCCTTTTCTGACGCCCGCTTTGATTTAAGAGTCCCGCCACGCTTTAACTTTTACCATTGAGTGTTAAGATTGGAGCGTTGTAATGTTGCGAGCTGGCCGTTGACTGGCGTCCACGTCAAAGGGGCAGCGACGTATAGGTTAGCTTGCGAAGGAGTCTCTATGCGGACGCGTGGCTATTCACTGGTTGAGATTGTTGTGGTGATCGGAATACTTTCAATCCTGATAGCCATCGCGACACCTATGTTTGCCAACATGCTAAAGCACGCCCGGACCGAGGACGAGACCCGGACCATCTACACTGAACTGCAGCGGGCACAGGCAAATGCTATATATCAAAGTAGAATCACCCGGGTGAAACTCTACCGGGACCATTTCGAGATCTATTCCTCCCAGTTGGACAATCAGAAAGGGATCGCACCGATCCAGACCCTGGCGCTTTGCTACCCGATTACTTGCAGCGGAACAGGTGACGGCGTTGCCGGCTACCCGCTTGATTTCGACCAGAAGGGGCTTGCCACTCGACGCTCGATCTGCCTGGACGGTGGAGACAGTTCAGGGGTGGTGGATAGTGTCGTCGTATCGGCGACCAGGATCAGCATCGGCAAAAAGGGGAAGGTGGCAGATGCCTGCACATCGGACAACATCACCAAAAGGTAGTTACGGCTTTTCTCTGGTGGAGATGATGATGGCAATGCTTGTCATGGCAGTGGGACTCCTCGGCCTTTTGCAGTCGATAAACGTGGCCTATGAGCATAATCTTCGTAACAAGCTTCGGGAGGAGGCGCTACTGGTAGGTGAAGAGCAGATGAATGTCCTGAGAAGAAGCTCAATACCCAGTGGCACTCTCTACCAGAATGTCACGACGGTCGTCAGGGGGATTTCAGGTAGTGACAAAAAGTTTACCGTTACCAGGGAATGCCAACCCATGAGTTCGACCCAAAGGCTCAAGGTGACGGTGGTCTGGAGTTTCAAGAATGTCAGCACGACCCACGCGATCTACACCCTGAAAAACAGCTAAAGGCGGCGAAGCATGGTACGGCACCAGGAAGGCTACACGCTAACGGAACTGGTCGTGGTGATGCTGATATTCTCCGTCGTGATGACGGTGATTTCAGTCTCCTTCAACAGGATAGCCGTCAGGTCCGGACAGATCGTGAAAGCCGCGGAAACCGACATCGGGGGACTGATTGGGCTGGAACTGCTGCGTAGCGATCTGGAACTTGCCGGTTTCGGGCTGCCCTGGTCGCTTCCCGCTGGTGCCAGCTACACGGAGGCGGACAACGGCGTCCTGGTCACCGGCTGCGCCGACGGTTGCCCGGGCGCCGATGCCTTCCTGTTCAACGATGCCCAGAGCGTTCCTCCAAACCCTAGGGGAATTGTGCTGGGGAATAACGTCGGTTACAACAATTCTGATTATCTGGTCCTCAAGGGGACGGCGCTCGGGATGAGCGCTACCGCCCGGAAATGGAGTTACCTGAACTACAGCTCCAGTGGCGTAATCTTCAAGAAGAGAAAATCTTCCGATGTCGAGTTGGAGCCCGCAGACCAATCCGATAAGGGAGACTGGGTGCTCGTGCTGAAAACCGGAGTGCGCGACGGGGTAGCCACCCGGGAACTCGTGACCGATGGGGGAAGCGCCTTTTCCCAGCGCTTCAACACTTCGCTCCCCGAGGCTTTCCGGCCCGCGAGCCGGGCGGAGAGTTACCAGGTCTTCGGTGTGGCTCCCGCAGACCAGGATTACCCCCTCGCCTTTCCCTTCAACAGAGCCGACTACTACCTAAGCCGGCCGGAGAGCATCACGACCGCCTGCGCCCCCGGCACCGGCGTGCTCTACAAGACGACTCTGAATCACAACGGCTCGCTCACCAAGTATCCGCTCCTTGACTGCGTCGCCGACCTGCAGGTGATATTCTTCCTCGATAGAAACGGGGACGGAGAGGTGGACGACCATCGCCCAGCGCTTGCTTCCGACCCGAGCCCCACGCAGGAGGAACTGCAGGAGCAGCTGAAGGAGATCAGGCTTTACCTCCTGGCACAGCAGGGGAAAAAAGACCCCGGCTATCTTTATCCGGTGAGCGACCCGAATAAGGTCATCGTCGTCGGGGACGCCTCCCTCGACCAGTCTCTCAAAGAGACCTTCGGCAGCGTCTGGACCCAGGCGGCGCTGGCGAACTCCTTCGGAAGCGACTGGCGCCATTACCACTGGAAGCTCTATACGATCGTGGTGCAGCCTAAAAACCTGTAGCTTGAGTGTGAGGTCCGAGATGCGCATTCTCTCCGGTGAAGCTGGCGCCGCTCTGGTTACGGCGCTCATGTTGACCATGCTGTCGCTCATTGTTGCGCTTACCCTGCTCTATACGGTGACGGCAGGGACCCGGATTTCCGCGAGCCAGAAGCGCTACCGAAGCGCGCTCGCTGCGGCCCACGGCGGGGTGCAGCTGGTGACCCGGGAGATCATCCCGCGCCTTTTGCAGCTCAATCCGCAATCCGCGACCAGTCTGCAGGACGACTTCTCCCTGATCGGCCTGAAGCTGCCAGGCTACGGCTGCCTGCAACAAAAGCTGAGCTCCCCCACGGGGTCCTGGAGCAACTGCTCCGCGGCGCAGACCAATGCTGACCCGGCCGACACACCGGACCTGACCTTTACCCTGGGCAGCAACAGTGCCTCGGACCCGGGTTACCAGGTGGCGGTGAAAATCATCGATGCGGTCCCGGGCAATAGCGATACTTCTGGGGGGAACGATCTACTGGAGTCGGGGAGCGGGGTGAGCGGCGCGGAAGAGGTGATTCACCCCCAGCACGTGCCAGGCCAGTACAACATTTCCATACAGGGAGCAGGGGAGGTCTCCCGGGAAAAGGCGCGCCTCTCCCTGCTCTACGCGTACTGAAAAAGGGGGGAGTGCCCGGAGGGGACGCGCCCGAGGGCTCTTCCTTCCGGGGATCTTTTTTAATCTCACCTGGCTAAGGTCGCACCCGGCAGGAAGTCGGCAGCACGCGGCATCCCGGGCGCCTGGAGCCGCCTCCCGCGTGCTTCCGCCCCCCAGCGGAACCTGTCCTGCAGCCCACTGAGTACCTATGAATTACGATAATGGGACATAATTATATATAATTTAAAGTAATTGCTTGACTTATCTTCTTTTTCCTGTAAATGTTCCCCAAAATCCTTCGGGTCCAGGTGAGCGGCATGCCCATGATGATCATGAATACTGTCAAGAAGTTGCGGGAAGAGCGTTTGATGAGTAAGGCCGAGTTGGCGCGCTTAGCCGGTGTCTCTCCCATCACCATCGACCGCATCGAGCGCGGTGAGGACTGCAGGATGGAGACCAAGCGCAAGATCCTGCTTGCCCTCGGTTTTTCCCTTTCCGAAAAGAGGAAGGTTTTCCAGGATTAACGGCACATAGGAACCGCGCGATGCTTTTCGTCAAGAGTAAGGACATAGTCGGTGTGGACATCGGGGCGAGCGCCGTGAAGCTGGTGCAGTTGCGCGAGCTCAAGGGCGGCTACCAGTTGCACAACGTCGGCATCCTGCCGCTTCCTGCCGAAGCGATCGTCGACAACACCCTGATGGACAGCCCTTCCATCGTCGAGACGGTGAAGCAATTGCTGGAAAGCCTCCAGATCAAGGCGAAGGACGCCGTCTGCTCCATCTCCGGCAACGCTGTCATCATCCGCAAGATCTCACTCCCCGTTATGCCTGCGGAGGAACTGGAAGACCAGATACACTGGGAAGCCGAGCAGTACATCCCGTTTGACATCAACGACGTCAATGTCGACTTCCAGATTCTCGATACCGATGAGCAGGACCTCTCCAAAATGAATGTCCTCCTGGTGGCGAGTAAAAAGGACATCATCAATGACTACCTGGCGGTCTTCGCCGAGGCCGGACTGAAGCTGGTCGTAGTCGATGTCGACTCCTTTGCGGTGCAAAACGCTTACGAGGTCAACTACGGCGCCGGCGAGGAGGTCGTCGCCCTGGTGAACCTTGGAGCCAGCATTATGAACCTGAATATCGTGAAGGGTGGGGTTTCCCTCTTCACCCGCGACGTGCAGATGGGAGGGAGCCTCTACACCGAGGAGATCCAGAAGCAGTTCGGTCTCAACTCGGAGCAGGCCGAGCTGAAGAAACTGACCGCGGGGGGCTCCGAGGACCCGCGCCTGATCGAGATCCTGCAACGGGTGAACGACACCATCTCGCTGGAGATGCGCCGCTCGCTCGATTTCTACAATTCGACCGCCGGGGAGGAGCGCATCTCCAAGGTATACCTGGCCGGAGGCGCCGCCAAGACGGCCTATCTGGCGGAGGCGGTTCAGCAAAAGCTGGCGCTGCCGGTCGAGATACTGAACCCCTTCCTGAGGGTGGCAGTGAACGAGAAGGAGTTCGACACAGGCTACCTCCAGGAAATCGGCCCCCAGATGGCGGTCGCCGTAGGGCTTGCGACACGGAGGCTCGGGGATAAATGATACGGATAAATCTACTACCCCTCAGGGCGTCCAGGAAGAAGGAAACGGTACGCCAGCAGCTCTCCATTTTGATACTGTCGGCCGGTGGCGTCCTTTTGGTTGGGGCCTTTCTCTACTTTCTGCTGCTTGGGAAGATCAGCACGGCCACCGAGCAGATCGCGAATTCCGAGAACGAGATCAAGGAGCTCAAGGCGAAGATCGGGGCAATCGACAACATCAAGAAGCTCCAGGGTGACGTGAAGAAGAAACTCGACGTGCTAAGCCAGTTGCGCCGGGAGAAGAGCGGCCCTGCCAGCCGGTTCGCGGCACTCTCCGACGCGGTCCCGCCGAAGCTCTGGCTCACCAGGTACGCGGAGGGAGGGGGGAGCGTGAGCGTTTCCGGATTTGCGCTTTCCGAGGATCTGATCGCCCTCTTCATGAGGAACCTGCAGACCTCGGGCTCCTTCAGCAACGTGGAGTTGCAGGTATCCGAGCAGGCCAAGGTCGGGGATGAGATGGCCAAGCGCTTCGACATCGTCTTTCAGCTGAAAAAACCGTAAGGGAGCCGCCCCGGGAAGTTGCTTCGGGCCGGACCCGGGTTTCACAAACCAATCGTCTTGCTTTCGCAGAGGCATTTCCATGGATCCACAGATAGAAAAGATACTGAAGCTTCCGACCAGGCAGAAATTCGCCCTGCTTGCCTTGGTGCTCGTGCTGGAGGGGGCCGCTCTTTTCTACGGGCTGTACCAGCCGCGCATGAACGCGTACGCCGCCCTGCAGACGCAGCTCGAGGACCTGCAGCGTCAAATCCAGGAAAACAGGCGTATCGCCAACAACCTTCCCCGTTATAAAAGTGAATACGAGCAGTTGAAGAAAGATCTGGACTCGGCACTCACCGAGTTGCCGAATCAGAAGGAGATTCCCGCCCTTTTGACCAGTATCTCGAGTATCGGCAAGGCGGCGGGGCTCGATTTCCTGCTCTTCAGGCCGAAGCCGGAGGTCCCCAAGGACTTTTACGCGGAAGTGCCAGTGGACATAGCGGTCTCCGGGAGTTTCTACAACGTCGCTGGCTTCTTCCTGGAAGTGGCCAAACTGCCTCGTATCGTGAACATCAACAATGTCAATATCGCCGAGATCAAGAATGCCGGCGGCCGCACGACGCTGGCGGTCAACTGTCTGGCCACGACCTTCCGTTTCCTCGACAAGAAAGAGACCAAGGATGAGAAAAAACCGTAATAGTTCACTGCTTGCTGCGGCCCTGCTGCTGGCGTTGGCGCTGGCGGGCTGTTCCAAGACCGAGGACAAGTCCCAGACCCCGGCGCCCAACCAAGCGGCGTCGGCCAAGCCTGGCGCCGTCCCGAACGCCAAGGTGCAAAAGCAGATCTCCAGCGCTTCGGCACCCCCCGCACAACTCGATTTTCATAACCGGACTGACCCGTTCAAGCCGTACGCGCCGGTCGTGGTCGCCCCGCAGGTGCCGGCGCCCAAGGGCGAACTGCCGGCTTCCCGGGTAGCGTCCGATCTTTTGCCGATCCAGTCCTTTGAGGTAAGCCGGTTCAAGGTTGCCGGGATCGTCGCGGGGCTCAAGGAGAACCGGGCCCTGATCGTGGACCCCAACGGCAAAGGGTACGTGGTCCAGCAGGGGATGCAGATCGGAAACGGCAACGGGCGTATCTCCAGGATAACCTCGTCGGGGATCGAAGTTGTCGAGAGCTTCAAGGATGAACAGGGCAAGTCCAGGAAAAGAACCATCGTGCTTACGCTGGCCAAGAAAAGGTAAGGAGCATTTCTGATGAGAATGTACCGGAGCAGAATTTTATGTCATGCCATGACACTCATCGTATTGTTGATATTTTCTGCCGGCTGTGTCAAGCGGATGTCGGCTGCCAACCAGTCCGGGCAGACTGAGGCTTCCGGCATGGCAACCCTGCGCTCGGTAGCGGTCTCGGCGGATGCTTCCCGCATCGAGCTGGCGAGCGACAAGCCCTTCACCTACACCTCGTATAAAGCCGGCGAACCGGCGAAGATCATCGTCGACATTTCCCAGACCGAGCCCGGCAAGGTGGTTACCCCGATGAAGGTGAACCGGGGCAACATCCGGCGCATCGACTTGGTGCGCCAGCCGGTAGGTGGCGGCGTGCTCACCCGGGTGGAAGTCACCCTGGAAAAGGACGTCGATTTCTCGGTCGCGACCGACCCCGCCGACAAAACGCACCTGCTGATCTCCCTGGTAGCACCCGAGGCTGACGCGAAGCCCCTCGCGCACGAAGCTAAGGAGGCCCCGATATCCGAGGTGCAGATTGAGGAGAGAAACATCACCCCGGAAACCCCGGCTCTGGCGCGACCGGAGTCCGCACCGGCCCAGCTCGCTGCCGAGGCAAGGCCCGTGGAGCCGGCCGCGGAAGGCGAGGTGGTGCAGATTGCCGCAGCGAAAAACGAAGCGAAAATCGAACCGACCGTCGCGGCACTGCGTCCGGAGCCCGCGGCGTCGGTTGCCGCCGTAGCCGCCGCGCTGGTGCCGGCTGCCGCTGACCCTGCAGGCCAGGTCCAGACTCCCCAGACCCCCCCGCGCCGCCTGACCGCGGTAAGCGCCGCGCCGGACGGAGTGGACCTCGCCATCGAAGGCGGCGTGCTGACTTTCAATTCCTTCAAACTTACTAAGCCCGATCGGATCGTACTAGACCTTTTCGGGATGAAAAACGCGGTCGGCCAGAACGTGGTGCCGATCGGGGCGTTGGGGATCGCCAATGCGCGGGTCGGTTCCACCCCCGATAAGGTGCGCATCGTACTCGACGCGCTGCAGGAAACCCTCCCTCCCTTCGAGGTGGTAAAGAGCGACACCGGACTGAAAATCCGTCTCAAGCCGCTGGCGGAAAGCCAGCCGGCTGCGCAAGCCGCCGCGCCTGCCGCACGCGTTAGCGCACCCGAAGCCCGCGTTGAGGCTCCGGAAGCAGCGCCGGCACCCGTTGCGGCACCGGCACCCCGCGTTGCGGCACCTGTTGCCACGGCAACCCCTGCGCTCCCTCCGGTCCCGGCACCCTCGGCGGTAGCCGTCGAAGTCCCTCCCGCTCCCCACACAAAGGGTTCGCTGGAGGCCTTGGACTTTAAGATCGTGGAAGGGGTCTCCCGGATCACCATGAAGCTTTACGGCAGCTGCGAACCGGGCAAACCGGTGCGCGGAGTCCAGGGGCTTTCCCTCACCATCGCGAGCTGCCAGGTTCCCAAGCGGCTGCAGCGCGCGCTGGACACCTCCCGCTTCGGCTCGCCGGTACTGTCGGTTACCCCTTACCAGGTGAAGGTGAAGGGTGTCAGCCAGGCCAAATTGCTGGTGCGCCTGAAGGGAAACCCGTCCTTCACGGTCCGGCGCGACGGGGACCTTTTGGTCTGGGACATCACTAACCCCGGTCCCTTGCCGGTGGCGCAGCTTCCGACTCCCGCACCCCGGGTGAAGGAGGCTCCCGCCGCCCGCAAAGAGACCCCCGAGCCGAGGGTGGCCGAAGAGCTGATCCCGACGCCCCGCCCGGAAGACGAGATGGTGACCGAAATCCCCTCGGTGCAGCACGTCAATAAAAAGGTTTACAAGGGGAGGCGGGTGACGCTGGAATTCTCCGACGCCGACGTGAGAAAGATCTTCGCGCTGATCGCTGAAGTGAGTAACTTGAACTTCCTGATCGCCGACGACGTGACCGGCACCATCAGCATCAAGCTGGTGAACGTCCCCTGGGACCAGGCGCTCGACGTGATACTCGACGCCAAGGGGCTCGGCATGCAGCGGGAAGGGAACATCGTGCAGATTAAGCCCAAGTCGAGAATCCAGAGCCAGGCGGACGAGGACCTTTTGGCCAAAAAAGCGGCCGAGCGCGGGATGGAGTTGAGGACCGCGGTTTTCGAGGTAAACTACGCCTCCACCGCCGACGTCGCCACCCAGTTCACCGCCCTTAAAAGCGAGCGCGGGACCATCACCAAGGACGAGCGGACCAGCCGGGTCATCGTGAAGGACATTCAGACAGCACTGGACGAAATGCGCGCGCTTTTGAAGACCCTCGACGCCCCGGAGAAGCAGGTCATGATCGAGGCGCGCATCGTCGAGGCCTCCTCGAACTTCACCCGCGACCTCGGGGTCCAGTGGGGGCTGCACTTCAAGGACGGCTCCGCCTCGGTGCTCGGCATCAATTCGGTCGACTCCTCCTTCGGCGGCGTAGTGTCGCCGGCCGGACCCGGCACTTCCGGCTCCGGCGGGATCGGCATGGGAATGTCCTTTGGCAAGCTGACCAGCAACATCCAGCTGGACATGAGGCTTTCGGCGGCCGCCACCATCGGCCAGGTGAAGATCATCTCCACCCCGAAGGTCGTCACCCTGAACAACAAGGCGGCGAAGATCTCCCAGGGGCAGTCGATACCCTACCAGACCACCTCGGCCGAGGGGACCAAGACCGAATTCGTCGAAGCGGCGCTCACCCTCGAGGTGACCCCGCACATCACCGCGGACGGTGCGGTCAGCATGAAGATCAAGGCGAGTAACAACTCCCCGGGGACCGGGACGCCCCCGCCCATCAACAAGAAGGAAGCGACCACCGAACTGGTCGTGGCCAACGGCGAAACCACCGTCATCGGCGGCATCTATGTCGACAGCGACACGGAGTCCGACACCGGCATTCCGTTTCTCTCGGACATCCCGCTACTGGGCTGGCTCTTCAAGTCCAATTCGAAAATAAAAACGAGGTCGGAACTGCTGATCTTCATTACGCCGAAGCTTGTGAACTAAGGAGAACTGAATGTTGAAGAAATACCTGGCGAGGTTTTTTTGTGTTGCATGTGCTGCAGGCATGCTGTCTTCTTGCGGAGATTCCAAGGCGGGCGGTACCGGGGAATTTGCCACCGTATTTGCTACCGCCAATTCCACGAACTCAGTTGTCAGTTCCGATGTGGCCACCTGGTTTGACCTCACCACGGGAGCCGCGGCACAGCCCTGCGCCGCAAACAGTTTTCCGACAGTTACACCGGATAATGTCATCCTCAACGTGACGAGCACCGCGTATACTCCGGCCAACACGGGTTCCTCCTCCACGATTCCTGCCTCCGCACTCTCCATATCCAATGTGACCCTGACTTTCACCCCGGCTAACTCTGCGACACCTGCCTTGCCGGCCCGGTTCCAGACCCAATTTGCCTCCGCCAGTCCCAGTTTGATCGTTGTCGGGTCTAACCTGGTCACCCTGCAGATCGTGTCGGATGACATGAAAAATTTTCTCGCGGCCAACCTTCAGTGCAGCGGCGTATTGTACACTTACCGGGTGAGCGTCGCCATGGACGTTGTTGAGGTGAATACCAACCGGTCCGGCACGGTAAGTCTCTCCGGCAACGGCTACCTGACAGTTAACATGGCGGATTTTGGCGACACAGCCAAATAGATCGAGCAATGGCAAAAGGTGGCGCGGGTCGCGGTTCACCTTACTTGCGCCAACCTCCTGATCTTTATATCTCTCCGGGCGCCACCTCCTCGGGCCTGATCGGGGGCAGCACTTTCAGGCACAATGGTTACAAAATGGAAAGGTTGCCAGTCTCACGGTGGCCCAATTGAAATGTCGCTTTACTATTAGTTGGAGGGATTATGAAGTCTCAGCGCCTTAAGATTATCTTTACCCTGATGGTCTCCTTTGCCCTGGTTCTGGCTTATGGCTGCGCAGGAAAGTCGGAGCCGCAAAAAACCGGAGCCGACCAGACCGTCAACCATAAACACACCGCCAAGGTGCTGGCACAGGACCAGATGATAACGCATGCCCCGGGGAACCCGGGTGTCTCGTTGCCAAACGACCAGGCCACACCCGCCGTTGCCTATGACTCCTTCAACAACCAGTATCTGACCGTTTACACCTCGGTCAACGGCAAAAATACCACGGAGATTCACGGCTCGGTCTGCACCGGCGTCGATACCGCCCAGCCCGCGCCCTCCACCGGTCACGACACCTCGATGTCCTGCGGTGACGACTTCCTGATCTCCACGACCGGAACCGTCGCCCCCCAGACCCAGCCCAAGGTCGCCTTCGACCCCGCGAAGAAGCGTTTCCTGGTGCTTTGGACCGACGCGCGCGGCACCTACAGCCAGCTCTGGGGGCAGTTCGTCGCCTCCGTCCCCTCGCCAGGCGGCAACCATCTGAAGTCCCGGGACGATGCCAGCTTCGCCAGCGACAACTTCCCGATCAGAGCCAACGGAGTTGACCCGGACGGGGTGAATTACACCAACCAGTCCGATCCCGACCTCATCTATATCCCGAAACTCGGCCGGTTCGTCGCGGCCTGGCTGGACACCTCGACGGTCGATACCAACACCATGACCACGACGTCGGTGCTCCCCTGGTGGAAGGCAAACGACAGCTTCTCCGTGGAAGACAGCTTTGACAACGTCCAGGTGCTGTCGGTCTCCGACGCTTCCGGCAACCTGCTGGTGGACCCCACCGATTACACGGTGAGCGGCAACGGCACCGCCAGCGCCGTCGTCACGCTGCACAGCGCGACGCTGACCAACACCACCCAGGACCTGCACGTCAAGTACAATAAAATCAATCCTCCCGTCCTCCCCGGCGGGGTTGGAACGATACAAAGCGGGAGTCCCTACTCGAGCTCCGTCAAACCGACCTGGAAGGCGGGTGATTCTTTCACAGCCACAGCCCAGCATAAAACCGACCGCATCCACCTGTATGGCACCTTTGGCATACCGGTCACCAATTTTTCCACCTCAGCTTATGTAGCCGGGACCGATACCTTCGGAAACCCCGTCTTCACCAGCACGGTTACCCTCAATCCCAGCACCAGTGCCGCCGGATTATCCAGCCAGATCGATATCGTCGTCACCCTCAATGACAATCTGCTCAGTTCCGTGGCGGGCGGCAAATGCGCCAATGCCTTCACGCCGATTCCCTATGTTCCTAAAAACATGATGGACAACAATCTCATCAGAAGTATCGAGATCGACTCTGTCGGGATCCAATCCAATGCGAAGGATGTCTCGGGTCTGACCGACGTAACGGGAGGACTGATCGATGACGGCCGCTTCGTGGTTATTCAATGGTCTGTTCAGCACGATGAGTCCAAGCCTAAAATAGCCTTCAACACTTCCACCGGTGAGTATTTTATTGCCTGGAGCGGGACGGACCATACCGTCAGCCTGGCAGTCAATTACTTCGTCAATTCCGACTTACTGACCTGCAGCTACTCCGCGGGGAGTTTTACCGAGAAAGATAACGATGGCGGCAAAACCAAGATAAAACTGCGGCGCGATGCCGGATTGGGCGTCATTCATGATTACAGCTTCGGCGCCGGCGTGGCTACCAGCCCTTCACTTACCACGGACCCCAACACCAACAACCTGCTGGTCGCCTGGGAAGACGATCAACAGATCTTCGGGCAACTGGTAGGGCTCTCCAATTTCAAGAATTCCAGCCCCCTGATTCCCATCTCGGCGACTGCGGCATCCAACAGCCCGCGCACCTCCCCGGTCGCCGCTTTCGATAACGTGAACCAGCGCTTCCTGGTGGCGTGGGAGGACGCGCGTAACCAGAATGCCAACCTTTCCAACATCGATATCTATGGCCAGTTTGTCGACCCGCAGGGAAACCTGAGCGGCGGCAACACCATCATCACCGTTGCCAGCGGGAACCAGTTGGCGCCGGCCATCGCCTTCGGGGACGTCGATTTCAGAAAGTTCCTGGTGATCTGGAAGGACGCCCGCAATCCCGCCAACTCCGACATCTACGGGCAATTGATGGAGTACTCCACCCTGCCGCAGTTGGCCCTTTATTACACCGACGAAACCAAGGACCCGCCGGCCCTGACCCCGCTACTTAACGGCGCGCTTGATTTTGGCACCGTCAACGTCGGTTCGGTCAAGGACCGCACACTGATCCTGAGAAATGACGGCAACACCGAACTGACCGTGAACTACATAACGGACCCGGATTTGCCCTACTCCTTCCTGACTCCCAAACCGATCATCATCAACCCGGGCACCAGCTATACCATGGTGATACGCTTCGCGCCCTATGCCTCGGGCTCCTACGCGGACCCCACCAAAAACTTCAAGATGGTGATTGATTCCAACGGCGGCCAGGCGGTCATCAATTTCTCCGGCGCCGGCGCCGGTTTCAATCCGCTCAGCATAACCACCAGCAATCTGCCTGACGCCAGCGTCGGGACGGCCTACCGGCTTCCCCTGATCGGAACGGGCGGGGTGTACCCGTACATCTGGACCATTACCGGATTGCCGGCCAGTTTCACCTATGACCGCACCACCGGCGTCATCACCGGCACTCCGGTGGTGACTGACACCAGCACGACCCCCTACAACATCACGGTGACCCTGGTCGACAACAGTTCCCCGAAAGGATCCGTGTCGCGGATATTCCCCCTGCGCATAGGAACGGTCAGCGTCGTTACCCCGGCGCTGGCAACCTGGGGGATAGGAAAGGATTACATCGGGGCGGGCCAGATCCTGCAGGCCTCCTCGGGCGGGGCAATCAGTTCGAATTACGACTGGAGCGTCAGTGTCGGGAATCTGCCGACCGGCCTCAAATTCTCTACGGCTACGCCGGGACTTATTACCGGCATTCCGACCCAAAGCGGTACCTTCACCTTCACCGTGCGGGCTGCCACCATCGGGAACCCCGGCTTATACGCGGAAAGAGCCTACTCGCTGACGATTAATCCCCCGCCTACCATCCTCACCACCAGTCTTCCGGAGGGGATCATCGGCAAGGCGTACAACTTCACCATCGAAATGACCGGTGGCACGGCGCCCTTCACCTGGGCCATCGCCGACGGATATTCCCTGCCGCCGGGCCTGACCTTCAGCTCCGGCATCATCAGCGGGGTTCCCACCTCCTCCGGGATAACCAAAACCTCGATCACCGTGACGGATGCCACCGGCACCACGGCGAGCTTCGTCTCAACCAATGTTCCGCCTACGACGTTCCCGCTCAAGATCAATAACCGCCTTGACTTAGCAAGTCCCACGACCGGGGATGGAAGCCCGTCCAATGCCACCGCGGGGGCCTACTACAGCTATTCCTTCACCTCCTCAGGGGGGATTGCTCCGTACACCTGGTCCATTACCGACGGCAATCTTCCCCAAGGGCTCAAGCTGATACCGGGTAGCGGCGGCATTTCCGGGACCCCGGCGGTCGATGCGCCCGGTCTCTACGTTTTCAACCTGAAGGTGCAGGATTCCAGCGGCAGTTCGATTACCAAAACCTACAGCCTGAGCGTGGCACCTCCGCTGGTGCTGGGAACCAGCGCGCTGCCGCCCTGGACCACAGGGGTCGGCAACTACAACATTTCGATGGTCGCCGCCGGTGGTACCGCTCCCTACACCTGGAGCTGGGTGGGAGTGCTTGACTTTTTCGGCCTGCCGACCATATTGCCTCCCGGTCTTTCGCTTGATCCGCGAACCGGCAAGATTTCCGGCACCCCGTCGCGGCCAGGCGCCTACCAGATCAGGATCAACCTCTCGGACGGCAACGGGGCGCTGACCTACCGGGAGCTGAACCTGCTGATCAACGCGGATCTGGTGATCACTGCGACCTCGCTCAACTCCGGGGCTAACGGGGTCCTCTACAACCAGCAGCTTGGCGCCACGGGAGGCACCGCGCCCTTTACCTGGTCGATTTCCTCCGGGAGCCTGCCACCCGGGCTCGTTATTGACCCCATCTCCGGCACGATTACCGGTCTCCCAACGACGATTTCCGCCTCGGCTACCACCTACAATTTCACCGTCCAGGTCGCTGAGGACAATTCCACGCTGGTGCGGAGCAAGGCACTCAGCATCACCATCGCGCCGCCGTTACTGATCACCACGGGTTCACTTCCCGTGGCGCAGGTCAACGCCTCCTACAGCCAGGCCTTGGCCGCGACCGGGGGACGGGCTCCCTACACCTGGTCGGTACTTGACGGTGCCCTCCCGACCGGCCTGCTGCTGGCCGCCAACTCCGGAGTTATCTCCGGGGTGGTCACGGCGAGCGGCCCCTTCAGCTTCACCGCGCAGGTCGTCGACGCCGACGGCAGGGTTGCCTTGCAGACCTTCCAGATCCCTACTGCTGCCTCGGCCGCGGCGTTCAATATCACCACACAATCTTTGGCAAGCGTTAATAGCGGCACGGCCTACAGCCAGACCCTGGCCGCGTCCGGCGGGAACAAGCCGTACAAGTGGTCCATTGCCGTTGGAACGCTTCCGCCGGGTGTCACGCTCGACCCCGCCACGGGTGTGCTGGGCGGCACCGCCGGCGGGGCAGGCAATTACGACCTCATTATGCAGGCGGTCGATGCCAACCTGTCGGTATCCACGAAATTCCTCACCATCTCGGTGGCCTCCGGCTCGGTGAGTTCGGGGAGCGTCATCTACGCTAATTACAACGCGCCGGGTGTGCAGAGCACCTTCTGTAGTTTCGGGTCCACGATGATTGGCCGCTCCTCCTATCGTAACTTGCTTCTGGTGAATAACGGGGCCTCCGATATCTATCTTAACGGGGTGACCTTTGGTAATCCGGCTTTCTCAACGACCGTCCAGACTGGTCAGATTGTGAAAAGCGGCGCCTCGCTGACGGTGGTGGTAACCTTCGCACCGTTGGCCCAGCAGACCTACAACGGGACCATGACCATCACCTCGCTGTCCGGGGAGTCCTATGCCCTGCAGCTCTCCGGTTCCGGGGCCAACGCGGTGGGCGCCCTGGTCGCAGGGTCGGGGGCTGGAACGGTTACCTCCCTGGAGTATGATCCGAAGGCCGCAGCACTGAACACCATTGACAAGCCCGCCGGCTTTAGTACCGGCGACGCGATTGCCGTGCGGGTGGAAAATATGACGACCGCAGGGAGCGTCGATGTTGATGTGACCTTCTCCAGCCTGCCGGCAAGCCCGGTGTTCTACTACGTCGTCAACAACGTCTGGACCCTGGCCACCCCAGCCAGGATCGTCGGCAAGGTAGCCACCTTTCACGTAACCGACGGTAACCTCACTCAGGACTCCGACCCGACTGCCGGCGTGGTACAAAATACCATCGTGCTCGGCACCAACTTCACCGACACCAGTGGCGCTGGCGGCACCACGACGGATCCGGGGACCAACACGGCTCCCGCCGCCTCCGGCGGGAAGAGCGGCTGCTTCATCGCGACCGCCGCCTACGGCAGTTACCTCGATCCGCAGGTCATGGTGCTGCGTCATTTCCGCGACGATTTCCTGCTGAAGAGCAGACCCGGGACCGCTTTCGTTGAGTTCTACTATCGGCACAGCCCGCCGATCGCAGATTTCATCCGCGAGCACGAGTCCCTGAGGCTACTGACCCGCTGGGCGCTCACCCCGCTTATCTTTGCGGTCAAATATCCGCTCGCCCCCTGCCTGTTGCCGCTTTTGGGGTGCCTCTTCCTGGTGAGAAGGCTCCTCCGGACGCGGGAGACCTGCAAGGCTTGATCTTTTTCCGTCAGCGCCGGAGCGGGCGTCCGAGCCCGCCCGGCGCTTGACTGAATCAGGCAGGGTTTGATTCCTGTCGGGAGTTTTTATGCTGAAGTTGTTGGTCGTTGCCGGTATCGTTTTTGCCCTGACAGGCTGTTCCCCGGCCCCGACGAAGGATCAGGTCCGGGAGTCTGTCAAGAGCATCATGCCCCCCACCTTCGAGGTCCTTGAAGTAAGCGAACTTAAGGATATCTCAGGCCTCTATCAGGTGGTCATCAGGATTGGTTCGCAGCCCGTCGTGCTCTATATGGATAAAAAGAGGAAGTACGTTCTTTCGGGAAGCCTACTGTCGCTCGAGAATAAGGGGAACCTGACTCTGGAGGCGCAGAAGAAATACCTAACGAAGTAGTTGCCGGACCATCTTCCAGGATGCGAACGAATGCCAGGTACGCCCTGGCATTCGTTTATGCTTTCGCCGGGTCGCCGTGCCTGAGATTTTCCCCGACCCGGGTGTCGCCGGGCAGTTGAAAAGCCCCCCAGAGCCCCCGGATGTTGCCGTTATTCTTTTGATTGTGGCGGCATTTGTTGCTACTATTCACGCTAGGGCACCGAAAACTACCCACTGGGTGAAATTTGGGGTCGCAAAAAGCTTCAAGGAGATTTGCATGTTTAGATACCTAACCGCCGGCGAGTCGCACGGCCCGCAGTTGACCGCCATAATAGAGGGGCTCCCTTCCGGGTTAAGGCTCAGCGAAACGGCGATAAATCTTGACTTGGCCAGGCGGCAGGGCGGTTATGGACGAGGCGGCAGGATGCAGATCGAGACCGACCGGGCGCGCCTGCTTTCCGGCGTGCGCTGGGGCGAAACCCTCGGCTCTCCGGTGACGCTCGTCGTGGAAAATTCCGACTGGGTCAACTGGGAAAAGCGTATGTCCCCTTTTGAGGAGCACCGCGACGAGAGTAGCGGCGTGACGCGCGCCCGGCCCGGTCATGCCGACCTCCCCGGCGCCCAAAAGTACAACCAGCACGACGTCAGGAACATCCTGGAGCGCTCCAGTGCCCGCGAAACGGCAGTGCGGGTCGCAGTTGGAGCCGTTGCCAAGTCCTACCTTGGCCGTTTCGGCATCGGGGTCACCGGCTGCGTGGTCGAACTGGGCGGGGTGACGGCGGAGCGTCCCGATCTCGGGATAAAAGAGCTGCAGCAGATCATCGCGGACTCTCAGGTCTACACCTTTGACAGCGACGCCGAAGAGAAGATGATCGCCTTGATAGATCAGGCCAAGGCTGCCGGTGATAGCCTCGGGGGGGTAGTGGAGGTTCGGGTGACCGGGGTTCCGGTGGGACTGGGCAGCCACGTGCAGTGGGATCGCAGGTTGGACGCACGCCTGGCTGGCGCCGTGATGAGCATCCAGGCGTTCAAGGGAGTTGAGGTCGGGGCCGGCTTTGCCGCTGCGCGCACTCCCGGCTCCCGGGTCCACGACGAGATCTTTTTCGACCCCCAGCGGGTGTCGCGCGGCGAACAAAGCGGATTCTACCGTAAAACTAACTGCGCCGGCGGACTGGAGGGGGGGATCAGTAACGGCGAGGAGATCGTGGTGCGCGGCGCCATGAAACCGATTCCGACCTTGTACACCCCGCTTAAGTCGGTGGATATCGTCACCAAGGAGCCCTTCGAGGCGACCGTAGAGCGCTCCGACGTCTGCGCGGTGCCGGCCGCCTCGGTCGTTGCCGAGGCCGTGGTCGCCATCGAAGTGGCGAACGCATTCATGGACAAGTTCGGGGGTGACTCCATCGCCGAAACCGCCAGGAACTACTCGTCGTACCTTGAGTACCTGCGGGAGTTTTAGGCCGGTACCTTCCAGGTGGTCAGCCACGATCGGTCCTACCCGACAGATCCGTCAGATCACTAATCCGGCTGATCCGACCGATCCGTTGGATATCAAAATCCAAAGTAGGGGATGCCAGTGACAGTCGAAACAATCAAGGTAGCACTCGGCGAGCGCAGCTACGATATCACCCTGGGCGCCGGGATTCTGGATACCGTCGGCGCACTCTGCCGGGAGCTTGGGCTTTCCGGGAGCGCCGCCGTGGTTTCCAACACGACCGTCGCCCCGCTGTACTACCAACGGGTACGTGCCTCCCTGGAAAAAGCCGGTTACCGGGTTTTCCTGGTGGAGCTTCCCGACGGTGAAGGGTTTAAAAATTCCGCGACCCTGAATCTGATCTACGATGCGCTGGTCGATGCCTCGCTGGACCGGGGCTCCTTCATCCTGGCCTTGGGAGGCGGGGTGGTCGGCGACATGGCCGGTTTTGCAGCGGCCAGTTATCTGCGCGGCATCCCGTTTGTCCAGGTGCCGACCACACTGCTTTCCCAGGTCGATTCCAGTGTGGGCGGCAAAACCGGCATTAACCACCCCAGAGGAAAGAACCTGATCGGCGCTTTTTACCAACCCCGCGCCGTGCTGATCGACGTCGCCACCCTCCAGTCACTTCCCGAAAGGGAGTATCTTTCCGGTCTGGGTGAAATCGTCAAGTACGGGGCCGTGCTGGATGCCGGTTTCTTTGATTTCCTGGAGCAAAACGCGCAGGCACTCTTGGCGCGCGACCAGCAAGCTTTGATCCAGGCCGTGGGACGCTCCTGCAGCATCAAGGCAGGCGTCGTGGCAAGCGACGAGAGGGAAGGGGGGGTGCGCGCGGTGCTCAATTACGGGCATACCCTGGGGCATGCAGTGGAGACCCTAACCGGGTACACCCGCTACCTGCACGGCGAGGCGGTGGCGATCGGCATGGTCCAGGCGGCCCGGATCTCTCAGTCACTTGGCTTTTGCAGCCAAGCGGACCGCGAAAGGATCGAGGCGCTGCTGGAAGTTTTCGGCCTGCCCTGCGAGCTCCCGGTTTTCCCGGCCAGCGCCTACGCCGAGGCGCTCTCCCACGACAAGAAAGTGCGCGACAGCGGACTTCTTTTTATAGCCAACTTCGGCATCGGCGGCTATCGGATGGAGAGGGTCAAGGACCTGGCAGCAGTGTTGCAGATCTGTGGTATAGGAGCGTGACATGGTAGAAGAGGCACTTTCGTTTTGGACCGAGATTCAGCGCTTCGAGGACATGCTAGCGGCTGACCCGCGTTCCTTGAGTTTTGCACCGCTTGCCGAACTGTACCGCAGACTCGGTTTGCTGGACGACGCGATTTCCGTGGCCCAAAAAGGGTGCCAGCTGCATCCGGAGTATCCGGGAGGTTTTTTAGCCTTGGGAAGCGCGTGTTTGGAGAAAGGACTCAAAGACCAGGCGCGAGTTGCTCTGGAGCGGGTGGTTCTGTTGAGCCCTGAGAATTTGCACGCCCAGCGGTTGCTGGGGCAGCTGTACGTCGAGTCAGGAGAGAACCGGCTGGCGCAAAAAGCCCTGGAACAGGTACTGCAGCATAATCCCGAAGACTCGGAGATTGCATTGCTGCTCCGCTCCATCGCCACCGAGACCGAGAGTGCCGCAGCCGGCGAAGCATACCTCGAAGAGGATGAAGTCATCGAGGAGTTGACCGAAGTGTTGGAAGAGCCGTACGAGGCGGTGACCGGATCAGCTGTCGCCACATCCGTGACGGCCCCTGCCGCCTCTTATGTTCCTGAAAGCTTCGAAATAACAGATTTCCCCGAATTCTCGGAGTTCTCAGAGTTCTCAGAAGTCCCTGAAGTCCCTGAAGTCCCTGAAGTCCCTGAAGTCCCTGAAGTCCCTGAAGTCCCTGAAGTCCCTGAAGTCCCTGAAGTCCCTGAAGTTCCTGAAGTTCCTGAAGTTCAAGAAGTTCAAGAAATCCCCGAAATCTTTGAAGTCGTTGAAACCGCCGAAGTCCAGGGAGCCCCTGAGGAGCCTTCCGGGCACGCGGCACGCAATCCCCTGACGACGGCAACCCTTGCCGAGCTCTATGTCTCCCAGGGGTTTCTTGACCGGGCCATAGCCATTTATCAGGAGCTGCTGGTGGCAGACCCGGCGAACCACGCCTTCCGACTGCGCTGCACCGAACTAAAGGCAGTGCAGGAGCGGCAAAAGGAGGCGGCGTTCAGCCCGGCTCCGGTGACCGGTAGCGGATTCCCTGCGTCTCCTGAGGCCGCCTTTACCCCTCAGCACACGGTGGACGCCGAGTTGTCTCGCTGGCTGGAAAACATAAGGAGGAGAAAAGATGGAGTTTAAGGCGATACTGAAGACGCTGGTCCAACAGTGCAACGGCGCTCTGGGCGGGGTGATCATGGGGTATGACGGCATAGCCATCGACGAATACCTAACCGACACCGCAGGGCTCGACGTGCAGACCCTCGCCATCGAGTACGCCTCCGTGCTGAAAGAGATCAAGAGGACCGTTGGGGTACTGAGAACGGGCGAGCTCGAAGAAGTCTCCATCATCAGCCAGCAGTGCTCTGTCATCGTGCGTGGAGTAAGCGACGACTTCTTCGTGGCGCTCGTGCTGACTGCCGACGGCAACTTCGGTAAGGGGCGCTACCTTTTAAAGCGCGAGGCGCCCAAGCTCAGGGAGGCGTTGCAATGAGCGCCATGAGCGCGGAAACCCACCGCATCCTGGTGCTGCATGGCCCGAACTTGAACCTCCTTGGCGTCCGTGAGCCCGGCGTCTATGGCACCACTACCCTGGAGGGAATCAACGCCTCCCTGGCCGCACTGGCGCGCGAACTCGGCGTCGAGCTCAGGACGTTCCAGTCCAACAGCGAGGGGGCCCTGGTGGATGCCATTCAGGGTGCGCTTGCCGACTGCTGCGCCATCCTGATAAACCCCGCTGCCTACACCCACACCAGCGTCGCCATCCGCGATGCCGTGGCAGCCACAGCCCTCCCGGCGGTAGAGGTACATCTCTCCAACATCCATGCCCGGGAGGCCTTTCGTACCCACAGCTACCTGGCGCCGGTCGCAGTCGGTCAGATCTGCGGTTTCGGGCTGGATAGCTATCTTTTGGGGCTTCGCGCCCTGGTGAGTCTGCTGGAGAAATAGATTGTCACAGGGGCAGAATCATGTTAAATAACAGAATCTCAAAGGCCAGGGGGTGTCTGGAACGAACCGGCGCCGACCTGCTGATCGTTTCAAACCTCAGCAATATCAGGTACATCTCTGGTTTTACCGGAAGCGAAGCGCTGCTGGTCCTGTCGCAGACGGAGGGATGGTTTCTCACCGATTCCCGCTACACCTCCCAGGCAGGGAGCGAAGTGAGCGGGGCGCGGGTCGTCGAATTCTCCAACCGCATGGAAGCGCTTGCCACCATCCTGAAGGAGAGCGGCAGCGACAAGATCGCCTTCGAGGCCAACTACACCTCGGTCGCGGTCTACCAGGAACTGGTACGTAGAGTCCCCGGCGTCGAGTTCATCCCGGCGGACGCGGAGCTTACCCAGTTGCGCTGCGTGAAGGATGCCGGCGAACTGGAAACCCTTCAGAAGGTCGCGGCGATCGCATCCCGGTCCTTTCTGGAAATCGTGGGCGAGATCAAGCCCGGCGCGCTGGAGAAAGACGTTGCCTGGGCGCTCGAGGTGGCCATGAGGCGCGCGGGGGCAGAGGGGAAATCCTTTGACTTCATCGTCGCTTCAGGGGTGCGGGGCTCGCTGCCGCACGGCAAGGCCTCCGACAAGGTCATCGCGGCCGGAGAACTGGTCACGGTCGATTTCGGCGCGCTGTACCAGGGGTACTGCTCGGACGAGACGGTGACGGTCTGCCTCGGAGAGCCGGACAGCCGGCAGCACGAAGTGTATGAAACAGTGCGCGTGGCCCAGGAACTTGCCATCGAGGCGGTCCGGCCCGGGATCAGCTTTCGGGAAGTCGACGCTAAGGCCCGCGATTACATCGCCGGAAAGGGATTCGGCCAGTACTTCGGGCACGGCCTGGGGCACGGCATCGGGCTCGATGTGCACGAACCTCCCACCGCGTCACCGCGCGGCGTGGGAATTGTCGAGGAAGGAATGGTTTTTACCGTGGAGCCGGGGATTTACATCCCGGGCTGGGGCGGAGTCAGGATAGAGGACAGCGTGGTGGTGGAGCGCGACGGTTGCCGCAGGATCACCCAGGTACCCAAGGCATTGATAATCGTTTAAGACTGGATACTGGAATGAAAAGGAGAACTACGTGGATATAAAAGATCTGAAGACACTGATAAAGATGGTAACCGAAACAGACATCACCGAGTTTGAACTGGAGAACGCCGAGGACAAGGTTGTCATCAAGCGTGGCACAGCCGGTGGCGTACCCCAGTACCAGATGCAGCAGCCGATGGCCTACCAGTATGCACCGCAGGCTCTTCCTCAGGAAGCTCCGGCAGCCGCAGCTCCCGCCGTTGCGGTTGAGGCCGGCGAAGTCGTCACCTCCCCGATCGTGGGAACCTTTTACCGCGCCCCTGCGCCGGATGCGCCCCAGTATGTCGAAGTCGGTCAGGTTGTCGAGAAGGGCGAAATCCTCTGCATCGTCGAGGCTATGAAGCTGATGAACGAGATTGAGGCGGAATACCGCTGCAAGATCGTGCGCATCTGCAAGGAAAACGCGTCACCGGTCGAGTACGGCGATCAGCTCTTCATCGTGGAAAAACTCGGTTAGGTCATCGCCGCTACGCTTTCTCCGTGGGGGCGAACCTTGTGTTCGCCCCGCTGTCGGGCGCCATCCCGGCGCTTGTAGAGTAGCTAAAGACCGGGCGAACACAAGGTTCGCCCCTACGGCACCGAAACGGTGGTCAGCATATGCCAGTAACGTTAGAACCGTGCCGTGGGTAAGACAGGATAGGTTACAGGGAAGTGGTCAAGCGTAGTCGGCGCGAGCTGCGAGGTGAAAACCTGGCACCCCGGCCGATTCCCCTTGGCTCCTTGGCCCGGGAGATCATACATGTTTCATAAAGTGCTTATCGCCAACAGGGGTGAGATCGCCCTCAGGATCATCAGGACCTGCAAGGAAATGGGGATCAAGACGGTTGCCGTCTACTCCACGGCTGACAGCGAGTCGCTCCACGTGAAGCTTGCCGACGAGAGTGTCTGCATCGGACCTGCACCGAGCCTCTCCAGCTACCTGAATATAAATGCCATCATTTCCGCAGCCGAACTGACCGATGCCGAGGCTATTCACCCGGGCTACGGCTTTCTCTCGGAAAACCCGGTCTTCGCCGACGTCTGCGAGAAGTGCGGCATCACCTTCATCGGCCCGACGGCTGAAAGCATGCGCATCATGGGCGACAAGATTTCCGCCCGCCAGGCTGTCATCAAGGTCGGCGTGCCGATCCTTCCGGGGACCAAGGAAGGGGTACACGACGTCAACGAAGCGATCCGCGTCTCCAAGGAGATCGGCTTCCCGGTGATCATCAAGGCTACCGCCGGCGGCGGCGGGCGCGGCATGAAGATTGTACATTCTCCGGCAGCGCTCCCCAACGCCTTTGCCACCGCGCGCGCCGAGGCGCAGTCGGGCTTCGGCAACCCCGAGGTCTACATCGAGCGCTACTGCGAAAGCCCGCGCCACGTCGAGATCCAGATCCTGGCCGACAAGCACGGCAACGTGGTGCACCTGGGCGAGCGCGACTGCTCCATCCAGCGCCGCCACCAGAAGGTCATCGAGGAGGCACCCTCCACGGTCACCACTCCAGAACTGCGCAAGCGGATGGGGGACGCCGCGGTTGCCGCAGCGAAAGCGGTCAACTATAACTCCGTCGGCACCATGGAATTCCTGGTCGACAAGCACAACAACTTCTTCTTCATGGAGATGAACACCCGCGTGCAGGTGGAGCATCCGGTCACCGAAATGGTCACCGGCGTGGACGTCGTCAAGGAGCAGATCCGTTCCGCCTACGGCCTGCCGCTGCGCTACAAGCAGGAAGACATCGTGATCAAGGGCCACGCCATCGAGTGCCGCATCAACGCCGAAGACTCGGTTAAGTTCACCCCGTCGCCGGGCAAGATCACGGACCACCACACCCCCGGCGGTCTCGGAGTCAGGGTCGACTCCTTCGTCTACACCAACTACACCGTGCTGCCGCACTACGACTCCCTGATCGCCAAGCTGATCGTGCATGCCGACACCAGGGAAGAGGCGATCAAGAGGATGGCGCGGGCGCTTGACGAGTACATCGTCGAGGGGATCAAGACCACCATTCCGTTTCACAAGAGAATCATGGCCAACAAGGACTTCATTGAAGGTAACATAGACACCGGCTTCATCGAGAGGCTGGTACTGGAGTAAGCTATGGACTTTCCCGAAGAGCTCAAATACAGCAAGGAACATTTCTGGGTACGCCTCGAGGGTAACCGCGCGGTCATCGGCATCACCGACTACGCTCAGGCGGAATTGGGCAACATAACCTCCGTCGAGCTCCCTGAGCCGGGCGACGAGCTGGAGCAGGACGACTCCTTCGGATCCATCGAGGCGAGAAAGACTGTTGCCGAACTCTATGCGCCGCTTTCCGGGACGGTTTTGGAGGTCAACTCGGAACTCGGCAACGCCCCAGAATTCGTCAACGACGACCCGTACGACGGCGGCTGGCTGGTGGTCATCGAGATCGCTGATGCAGAGGAGATGAATCTCCTGATGTCGGCGGAGTTTTACGAGGACTACGTCGCAGTTGCCGACTGAATAGCAATGACAACAATGTAACGGAAAAAGGCGAGATACTCTCTCGCCTTTTTCTATTGGCATTAATCAGGTTTCGTCTTGATATTGGCTGATTCTTGGTATAGTCTGACCCCGCCAATATCGAAACAGAGACTTCCCCGGGGTTTTTCGTGACACTAAGCATTGGACACATCGAATACGCAAACTGTACTCCCATCTTCACGGCACTCTCCGCCCATTTCGACTGCACAGACTACCGGTTCGTTGACGGGGTTCCGGCCCGCCTGAACGCGCTGCTGAGAGCGGGGGAGCTCGACCTGAGCCCTTCCTCCTCCATCGAATACGCCCAGGCGCACCAGGATTACTGCCTGCTTCCGGAGCTTTCCATCAGCGCGATCGGGCCGGTGAAGAGCGTGCTGCTTTTTTCCCGCCTTCCCATTGAGGAGTTGGACGGCGCGGCCATAGGCTTGAGCGCCGAATCCGACACCTCGGTGAACCTGTTGAAAGTGCTGCTCTCCCGCAAGTACGGCTTGCGCAACAGCTTCGAACGCACGGCCCAGCCCCTTTTCGACGCGCTGCAGCAGTACCCGGCGCTGCTCCTGATCGGGGACGCCGCCCTCAAGGGTGCCCCAGCCCCCGGCGACTGCCGGGTGTACGACCTGGGCGAACTCTGGTACGAATTCACCGGACTTCCCTTCGTCTTCGCGCTCTGGATCGCCAGGCGCGAGGCCGCACTGGAGAAGGGCGCCGAGCTAGCAGCCCTGGCGCGCGACCTGATCGCCGCGAAAAAGCTCGCTTACTCCTCCTACGCCGAGATCGCCGCGGGGTGCCGCGAGCGCGCCTGGCTCGGCACCGCCGAGCTGGTGGATTACTGGCAGACCATCTCCTACGAACTTTCCCCGGCCCATATCGAAGGAGCGCGCTGCTTTTTCCGGCACGCCTATGAGATGGGGCTGATCCCGACCGAGCCCGAGATGATCTTTCTCGGCGAGCTGGTGCCTTAACCGGGCAGTTCCTCTTATATTCGCCTAGTGGTATGTTTGTATAGGCTTTTGCCTTTTACAACTCTCCACCAAACAAGCGGGAACTCTCCCTCCCCTTCAAGGGTCGGGGTGGGGATGGGGATAGCCATGCCATTTCCGGCGCCAAGGAGTAGGGGAGGGCGCCCGACCCGACATACACACAGGCCAAGGGTCCGCTGCCTCAGTGGACGGCGTGGAGCCTGCAGACAGCGAAAGCGCGTTACTCCCGCGGCAGAGCACCCCGCCTTGTAGAGACGCATTGCATGCGTCTCCCTCACCCGGTAATACTTACGACAAACTAGAGGGCGTCAGCGCTGAGACGCATGCAATGCGTCTCTACCTGATGGCCACCCCATACCGGTTGGAGTGGCAGGGACGGGAATCGATGCCGATGATGATAAGGGTTAGTCAGGCGAGGGTGCTGGCGTTGGCACGGGGATTCTGCGCAGACCAGAACTGCTTTCAAAGCAGGCAAGCTGCGCCGCACCTAGATGGAGCCGTCCTGTTTTCTTTTGAGGTAGTCGGAAAGAATCTTGCCGTGGTCGAAGCAGAGGGGTTCGGGCAGGGAATCAACCGGGAAAACGGCCAGTCCCGCAGCGTCGTCTCCCGCCTGAGGCGTGCCGGTTCCCTTGGCCACGTAGACGGTGGAGATGTTGTGGCTGCGGGTATCGCGAGCCGGGTCGGAGTAACAGCCCAGTAGCCTCAGATCGCTCACCGTCAGGGAGGTCTCTTCGAGGCTTTCCCGCGTGGCTGCGTTCTCCAGAGTCTCGCCGTAATCCACAAACCCACCAGGAATCGCCCAGCCGTACGGTTCGTTGCGCCGCTCAATAAGGACGATCCCGTCCGGCAGCTCGATGATGACATCAACTGTCGGCAAAGGGTTGCGGTATTCTTTGACCTTGGCTCCGCAGACAGGGCAGGCTAGATAGTTAAAGGGCATGGTCTGTCTCCTTCAGCTGGAAAGTCTGCAGTGGGGGAAAACAGTTCCCCCAAAAGCGCCCATAAAAAAAGGGAGGATAAATCCTCCCTTCTCAAGAATTGCCGGGGTTTGCTTATTTCTTCTTTTTTGCCCCTGCAGCTTTCTTGGATGCCTTCAGCGGGTTAACCTTGGCATCGTCCGTCTTGAGCTCTACCTTGACGTGGGTAGCAAAATTGCACAGGCCTGCCGACCATTTCTTC